>Ga0156332_1447_pt1 | contig 27373 bp, 18 predicted proteins | sample RifCSPlowO2_12_FD_107980 | JGI IMG/M metagenome (GOLD analysis project Ga0156332, IMG submission 107980) | Bacteroidetes bacterium RIFCSPLOWO2_12_FULL_31_6
GTTCCTTTTTGGTGGAAAATTTTATTGAGTGATAAGACTTTTTCAACTCATTTAAAAAAGCGGTATCAAGAGTTGAGAAAAACAACCTTATCCGAGCCAACCATTTTTAAAACAATAGATTCCTTATCAAACATTTTTGAGGATTCTAAAGACATTAATTTCAAGAAATGGTCTGTGCTAGGTGCTACGGAATTTTGGCCTAATTATTACTTAGGAAAAACTCATGAGGATGAAATTAATTATTTGAAAAGTTGGATTAAAAAACGCTTGGTTTTTTTAGACCAGGATGTTTTAGTAAAATAACGGTTCGTTGTTTAGTTGTTTTGACAACAACTTAGTGTCCACATATTCGATTTAATTATTGCCTAACATTTATAATTAAATTAATTTAGCCCTTTAATTAGGTGAAAATATTCAGTGTTTCAGCATTATATTATGATTCTACTGTTACTCTTTTGTTGAATCAATTAAAAAATTTGATGAAAACATTTGTTAGAAATTAAAAAGCTGTTGGCAAGGCATCATCAAATAGTACTCTTCCCTTTTAGTAATTTATCATACAATAAATTCCTTGGGAAACGACTGGATTGTAAACTTACAAAAATGTATTGAATGTTGGATAGAATATATAATAACTGATAAATGAAAAAATATCTATTGCTATTTTTGTTGTTGTGCTTAATTGGCACCATTTATATTATTTTTCCCATAAGCCCTTCTATTAAACATGTAACATTGGTTGATGGTAAATTTGAGTTTAATAACAAACCTTTTTATCCAATAGTATTAAATTATACAGTATCTCTTCAAACCGATGGAAAAGATTTTTGGGCTTGTTCCTATAAAGGATATAACCCAAATGCCGAATTCAAATATAATACAAAAGAAACTTCCCAAAATCAATTAAGAGCTGATATGATTCTGATAAAAGATTTAGGATTTAATACAGTGAGAATAGTAGGAATTGGGGAACCATTTATTAATGAAGAAAAAAATGATGAATTATCAATAAATAGCTATCTAGCTAACATTAGAGATTCTTCTATAATTTTATCTAATGATGAAGCTGTTTTCAGTTATTTTCAAAAAATTGAAGACCTGTTGAGTATAATTGATAACGCAGGTTTAAAAGCTATTTTTTTATTAAAGACTACGCCAAACAACAATTCAAGTAATTTTTTACTTCGTAAATTTTCTTTTTATTTTAAAGACAATGCCACTATTTTAGCATTAGACCTCTTTAATGAACCACTGTATTTTGATAAACCAGAAAAAAATAAAAACGAAGTTTACGAAATTGTTAAACATTGGAGAAAAACAGTAAAAATATATGCTCCACAGATTTTAGTCACTATAGGCTTAGAAGGTTTACGAGAAGTGTTCAGGTGGGATCCAAACATATTAGCTATTGATTTTATTTCTTATCACCCATATGAATATGAGCCAGAACAAGTTAGAAATGAAATTTATTGGTATGGAAAATATACCGAAAAACCTTGGATAATTGGCGAAACGGCAATACCAGCAGATAACGACTCGGTAACTTATGAAGAACAACGACTTTTTGCCAAACATACATTAGAGCAAACCTATAACTGTAATGGAGTTGGGTATTCTTGGTGGCAATACAAAGATGTTGATTGGCATAAATATCATGCTACCTTTCTAGGAGTGCTTAATTGGAATGGAGAAACAATAAACCCAAAAGGAGATAGTGTCTTTGGCACAGTTAAACCCGTTGCAAAAGAATTTGGAACATTTAATCCAAACGCTAAAAAAGACAGTTGTCTCTGCTTGGATAATTACTATAATTATTCCCAAAGCAAGGATTTTAAATTGACCGGATTTATTTTGGATAAAAATAATGCTCCAATTGAGGGAGCTGTAATATTAGGCTGGAATGAAAACTGGAGTCATTCTTACCATACCATTACTAAAAAAGACGGTAGTTTTGAATTGTTGGGAAGTTATCCTTTTTATCACTGGATGGCTTCTGCAACCAAATACACTACTATCAGAAGTGATATTAATCCAGATACCGCAAAAGTAGTTAATACTATATCAACAATAGATTTGGGCAACCTAAAGATTGAATATTTATCATTTTTAAAATAAATTTATTATTATGAGTCATAATATTAAAGCCACTATTTCTTTTTATTAATTATATCATTTAATCGTTTAATTTCATCTTCTTTTGATTTGATGATTCTATCATAAAGCTCTTGTACCTTATCAATAGTATTAAAAACAAAAGTATTATTTTCGCCAAAATTGCCCGATTGAGTACAGTTGGTAAATACCATTTTCTCATCAAAGTTCATTAACGTTTTAACATCTACTTCTAAGGCGTTACAAATGTCTAGTAATTTATTGATGGTAAGGTTAGTTTCTCCTCGCTCAATTTTACTATATGTGTTTTGTGTTATATTCATTTTTGTAGCGACATAATCTTGGGAATATCCTTTTATTTCACGAATCTTCCTTATTTTGGAACTTAGATTACTCAATAATTCCGTTTCACTCATACTATTTTTTATTTAATTCTGTCCCAAAAATACATAAAATAGTCGAAAATCAATGTGAATAAATAAGTGATATTAAATTAGTTTCGTTTTAATGTTATAAGACAGGAATTTTTTTTGTATAAAATGAAATCAAAAATTTTAATTTCTATTATTGCGATAATAATAAGTGGAAATTTCTTATTCGCTACTCCAGTAATTTCAAATGTTAATACAAATTCTAATAATATTCCATTATTTGATAAATTTGAAATTACATATAATATGAACTCCTATGCCAATCCATATGACCCAACAATTATTCAATCATATTGTGAATTTTGGTCCCCTAGTGGACAATATTTTAAAGTATTTGGGTTTTATTTCTCAGATTATGTAAAAAGTATTGTTACCTGTACTACCTCCGCATCTCCTGAATATCCTTGTGAAGTATTAACACCTAATGGAACTAATAATTGGAAAATTAGGTTTACACCAAACGAAGTGGGGACATGGAGCTATAAATTAACTTCAATAGATAATTTAGGTAGTACAGTTTTTCCATTAAGTGGCACATCTTCTTTTGATTGTATACAATCTACCAATAAAGGTTTTATTGTGAAGGCTAATAATAAATTCTTAAAAAGAACTAGTGGGGAATTTTATTTTCCTGTTGGAGAAAATGTTTCTTGGTATGGTTCACCAGCATTTTGGGGAACAGAAACATATGGCACAAATGAATATCAATATTACATTGACAACCTTTCTGATAATGGATCAAACTTCATGAGAGTTTTTTTAGATATGTATGAAGGAATCGCTTTAATTGGTTTGGACTACACTTCTCAGCAAACTTATTTTAATTTATACAATCAAAAAGATGCATGGCAATTAGATTGGATACTAAATTATGCTAAAGTTAAAAATATAAATATTATGTTGTGTTTGTTTTCTCATCAAAATTGGGGTAATGACGGGTATTGTTTGAATGCATGGGATAATAAAAATCCATTTAATTCGAACAAAGGTGGACCTATTACTACACCATACCAATTTTTTTCAAATACTACTGCAATAAAAAAAACTAAAAACCTAATTAAATATATTGTTTCTAGATGGGGTTTTGCAACAAATCTCCATGCGTGGGAATTATGGAATGAAGTCAATCAAATAAGAACTTTTAATTCTTCTCTTCTTCCACCAAAAAGTTATGATTTCTATATAATTAATTGGCATCAAGATATGTATAATTATATTAATCAAATAGACCCATTTAAACACCTTATTACTACTTCTTATGCTGGAGGTATAGATAATACAAATATTCCTGTATTTAATATTGTAGATTTCTCACAAACTCATGATTACAAAGACCCTATAACCAATACTAATGATGATTTTCAAAACCATTTTTATGCAGTAGCGGAAGCAGCTTCACAACTCAATAAACCATACATGAACGGAGAATGGGGAGTTATAGATACAGTCAATCCATACTTATGGAAAGATAATGACCCAAATGGTTTTGAGTTGCATAATTCTTTATGGTCTTCTTCATTCTCTACTTCTATGGGAGCTGTTTCAAATTGGTTTTGGAATAATGATTATATCAAAGGTTTAAACTTATTTCATATGTATGGGTCGATGGCTTCGTTCATGAATAATTTACCAATCCCCTCGTCAAGTTTTTCTCCTCAAAAAATAACTAATATTAATGGTATCCGCTCCTACTATATGGCAAATACAAATACAGATACTATTTATGGTTGGCTTCAAGATATTAATTTTCATTTTCAGAATCTAAGACTAACTCCTGATGGAACTACTTATTTAATGACTCTAAATCCAATATATAAACCAACTCCTAACACAAGTAACAACGAAATAACATTACCAGTATCAATTAATCAAAATAACAAATCGTTTATTGTTGAATGGTATAGTGCAGAAACTGGATTAATATATCAAACAGCATCGGTTATAAGTGCTAACAATACTATTATATTAAATATGCCTATATCACTACGAACAAGTGCATTTGGTGATGCTGTATTTAAGGTGTATCTAGATTGTAATCAATTTATTTGGAGAGAGGGAATTCTGAGTAATACTTATCAAAATGTCGCTAGTGATTTAGCTTCTGCACCAAATGATGGAAGCGTTTTCTATCGTACAGCGGATAATAAATTGAATTCAATATGGTGGAATCCAACTATCGAAAATTGGGAACGGTCAGAGTTAAATAATGCAGCAAATAATGTCGCTGGGGATATAGCTCCTGCACCAAATGGAAGTGTTTTTTATCGTACAATTGACAATAAAATAAACTCAATATGGTGGAATCCAGTTATTAACAATTGGGAACGGTCAGAGTTAAATAATTCAGCAAATAATGTCGCTGGGGATATAATTTCTGCACCATATAATGGATGTGCTTTCTATCGAACAACTGACAACAAATTAAACTCAATATGGTGGAATCCTACCATTAATAATTGGCAATGGTCAGGGTTAAATAATGCAGCAAATAATGTCTCAGGGGATGTGGTTTCTGCACCATATGACGGATGTGCTTTCTATCGAACAACTGACAACAAATTAAACTCAATATGGTGGAATCCTGCCATTAATAATTGGCAATGGTCAGGATTAAATAATGCTGCAAATAATGTCGCTGGCGGGGTCGTTTCTGCATCATATGGCAATGTTTTTTATCGAACAACCGACAACAAAATAAACTCAATATGGTGGAATCCAGCTATTAACAATTGGGAATGGTCAGAATTAAATAATGCAGCAAATAATGTTCCTTCAGGAAATCTGACTCCAGATAATTTAGGAAATGTTTTTTTTCGAGGATCGGATAATATAATTCATAGAATTTTCTACAAAAGCCAATGTTACTACATTCCGTCAGAAGAATTTCATAAATATGGTCTTTTTTCAAATTCTGAGGAACAATTATTACCTAATGAGTTTAATATTTATCCTAATCCAACAAATGGTGCCTTTAATGTTGAATTAGAATATATTGATGGTTTAACAACTATTGAGGTGTTCAATGCTATGGGAAGCATTGTTTTGGAGAAAAATATTACTTCTAGGAATTTAGTTCGGTTAGATATTCAAAATCAACCTAATGGTATCTATTTTGTAAAAATTATTTCTAGTAATAATATTAATGTTAAAAAAATCATAAAAAATTAGCAAAAACCTAAACTAAAATATTAATAATCCTCTTTTTCACTAGATATTTTTTTTTTTCAGTTTTTGCGATTATATTTGAGAAAGTTTTTTATGAAACGGTTGTAGAATTCAAGCTATTTTTAAAAATCATAAAAAATTAATATTTAGACTCCTTTATGTTTTTCTATGATTTCTAATTTTAAAAATTCAATCTCTTTATTTGTTGGGGTACTGTTTGTGATTTTAATAGCAATACTTCAATTTAAATCATTTAACATTAAAAACAACACCAATCCATATCCTATTTCATGGGATGTATACGGTTATTATTTGTTTTTACCTGCAACTTTTATTTACAACGATTTAGGCTTAGAAAATAATGAATGGATAAATAAAACACGTGAGGAATATAAACCATCTACCACTTTCTATCAAGTTACACAAGGCGAAGGAGGGAAAAAAACTATAGTTTATAACATTGGCTATGCCTTTATTTATGCTCCAGGCTTTTTTATTGCTAATGGATTGGCAACTTCATTAGGGTATGATAAAGATGGTTTTTCCAAACCTTACCAAGTTTCATTGATTTTAACTGCTTTTATTTTTTCATTAATTGGAATTTTTATGTTTAGGAAAATTTGCTTACGATTTTTCCCTGACAAAATCAGTGCTTTATTAATGGTGTTTATTTTAATAGGGAGTAATTATTTTTTCCAGTCTATATATGATGGGATAATGCCACACAATTTACTTTTTACTATTAATTGTTTTATTATCTGGTATACAATTAAATGGCACGAAAAAAGAACGCTAGCAAACATATTATTGCTTGGGTTTTTTATCGGTTTTGCAACAATTTGTCGCCCAACAGAATTGTTATGGATTTTACTTCCTCTGCTATGGAAAATTAATAGTTTAAAAGAGTTTATTCAAAAATTAAAGAGTCTAATTAAAAACTACATTCACTTAATTTTAGCGATAATTGTTTTTATAGGAATAATTTTTATTCAATTCTTTTATTATAAATATACCTCCGGTAATTATTTTATTTTAAACTTACACAACGAAGGATTTTCTTTTTTAGACCCTTATACTTTCGATTTTTTATTCAGCTATAAAAAAGGATGGCTTTTATATACTCCTATAATGTTATTTGGGATTTTTGGTTTTTATTTTTTATATAGACAGAATAAGTCAATATGGTTGGCATTATTCTCTTATTTTATTATTAATCTTTATGTAACATCTAGCTGGGAATGCTGGTGGTACGCTACAAGTTTTAGTCAAAGACCAATGGTTGAAACTTATGCAATGATGTTGTTCCCTTTAGGCTTTTTTTTAAAATGGCAAATCAACCAAAAAACAATCGTAAAATATAGCCTTTTTTCTGTCTTACTATTACTTGTTCTCTTTAACCTATTCCAAACTTGGCAATTCAATAAAGGAATTATCCATGGAGAAAGAATGACTAAAGAGTATTACTGGAGCATTTTCGGACTATTAGAGCCTAACCCTAGCTATGAGAAATATTTAAGTGTAGATCGTTTTAGCATCTCTCCAATTAATAATAATGATTATTATAAAAATGAAATCTTTTTTAATGACTTTGATGATTTAACTGAAAATATAGTTGACAGTATTTCTATTTCAGGAAACAAGAGTTTCTTACTAAGTCAAGAAGTTCCTTTTTCTCCAACATTTGAAGTAAAATACACTGATTTAACTCACAAAAGCTATTTATGGGTTAATGCTTCTGTTTGGGTTTATCTATTGAGCCCATATACAGAAAGTAACTCAAGTATTGTCGTTTCAGTTGAATCAAAAGGAAAATCATATAAGTATGAATCTTCAAACTATGAAAAATTAAACATAGAACCATTTAAGTGGTCAAAAATAGAATTAAACTTCCTTACCCCATATATCAGACATAAAGACGATATAATAAAAGCATATTTTTGGAATATGGGTAATAAACCAGTAATAATTGATGATTTTAAAGTGACCGTTTATGAGCCAAAAATAGACTATAACTAGTCTAACAATTTATATTTATAAAATTTAAAGATATTCCTTACTTTTAACTTTGTACATATCACCTTGTTTCTGGAGAAAATATCCTATAAAAAGATTAAAAAAATATCGATGTATCAATTGAAGATCTTACAATGTTATCAGAACAAGTTTATTATTCAATTACAATTAACTTAAATTTTTCTTTTTCTCCAATTTTTTCAGCGTCCGCATTTATTTTTAATGTATTTAAATCAACACTTAAATATTTTCCATTAGCTGCTTTTATCACTATAAAGTTATCATTTAGAAACTCAATATTAAAAATAGCGTTTTTTCCCTTTTGCTTATTAAAAATAAGATCATTTTCGTCTTTTAATGATAAAAATCTACCTTCATGATTAAGTATAAAGCATTTATCTTTTTCAAATAAATACAAGGTAAATCTCTCCCAAGTACTAGCCTCTGTTTTACTAGCAACAACAGTCTCGTCCCATTCGCTACAAACATAGAGGTTATTTTTTGCTAATAAATGTGCAAGAACCTTTTCTTTTATGTTTGCAGTAAACAGAATATTTTCTCTGTCTTCCCTAAATACTGATGAGATTGCCGTATTATAAACCTTATTAGAAAAACTGGCTTCTAATACGTTTTGATTAGGCGCCCAACGATAATCAGTGATATAATAATTTGCGCTTTCTTTTGTGCTAACATAAAATATTCTATCTCTATTTTTCTTTTCAAGAATTAAAGCGTTTGAAACTCCCGAATTACTGGAGGTTTTAATCTTAATGAAATTAGATTTATCTGTTTTTAAAATATTATCTAGTAATTGTTTATAAGAGACCCCCCAATAGTCCATTTCAAAATTTTTTCGCAAGTAATCCCGTTTTTTTGGCATTATTTCACTGAAAAAAACTTGTTGATGTGGGTGGTTTCTAATCATAAAAAAACTCACAAAAATAAACCCAACCATTATTGTTAGTATGGAAGCTTTTTTAATTCGTGATAGAAGCAAATAATTAATTCCATACACAGCAAATAACACAAACGAAGGATAAACAAAATACAAATGCCTCCAATCATCGTAAACGGTTGACTTTAAAATAATTATTGCTAAAAATGGTGTTGAAAAACAAAAAAAATAAAGTAAATTATAATATTCCCTATTGTCCTTAAAGATTATTTTTGGGTTTTTGACAACTTTATTTACAAATATTATCAATCCTAAAACTCCTAGCAAAATATACATTATTGGATTAGAAATTAAAAACCACACAATTGTATAGTCCCAATCCAATTCTGTGGCATTTATAAATTCACCAAAATAAAGAATTGGAATTGAAAACTGAAACTTTGAAAAACTTTGAAAAACTTCAATAAAATTATTTATTGGATTAATCCAAAGATATGGCCAAAGAACATATGCTGATATTAAAAATGTCAAAGTAAAAATCACAAACATATAGGCTAGTTTTTTCAACTCTTTCTTTACTTTAAATTGAGAAATAAGCTGTATAAAAAAGCCTCCATAAATGAATGCGACAAACATTAAGCCCATTGACCTTATACTTATCAAAACACCACATGTAATTCCTAATAATACAAAATAGAATGTTTTATTTTTTTGAAAGGCTAAAAATGAAAACAAATAAAATACCATTGAGACAGCCAAAAAAGGAATATCTTTAGTATTAAAAAACGAGTGTGCATAAATTCTAGGGTTTAAGACAATTAACAAAAACCCTATAGATGCAATTAATTTGCTTTTATATAAATAATAAATTAGCAAGAAGAACAAATAGGAACACAAAAGGAACATTAAATGAGTTGTGAGATGTCTCATTAGATAAATATCTCTACTATCCTTTAAGCCAAGTTTTTTTTCTATGACTAGTAAAACCATCTCGAAAACAACCCCATGATCTTTATTTTTGTAAGACAATAACGCCTCATCCCCATTAAAAACATAGTCGTAACTAACCTTTCCAATCTCCCTCTGTTCTTCTTCGTCCCAAGCCAACCCATAATCATCAAAAGCTAACACACCAATACCGGAAAAAGTAAAAAGAAATATCAGTCCGAAATATTTACGAACTAAAGTCTTTGAGGTCTGTATAAGTTTATATTGATTCATTAAATGCAGGAATTAGTTCCTTTCATTCAAATATATTTCTGTAATATCCTTGCGAAAATACAAATTATAAGCCCATTGCTCAACTATGCTCTCATCAGAAATGTTACGAAAGCGATTAATATCAACAAACCCGTCATTAAACTGATTGGCTTTGCTGGTCGTCCATTGTTCTCACAATAACGTGATTTGAATTAACAATCAATATGTTAAATACTTTTATGGCTCGACTAAATATAATCTAGCAAAAATTAAGGTCAGAGGAACTATTATTTTTCCTGATTTTTGGAGAAACCATTTAATCATTTGATAGTTTTATCAATTTGAATTTCTCATACTTTCCAATTTTTTCAGCAATTGCATTTATTTTTAATGTATTTGAATCAACAGTTAAATATTTACCATTACTTGTTTTTATTGCAATAGTATCGTTTGTTAAATATTCAATTATAAACGTTTCCCAATCGTATTTATCTTTTCTTACGGCTGTTAACTCGCCATTCTTACCAAAATCTGCTGACAAATAATCAGCATCATAACCAATAATTGATAATTCATTATTCTTATAAAGATTAAATTCAAAAGTTTCCCATTCTTGTGCAATATCTCTATCTGCAACAATCGTCCTATTCTTTTCTAAGCACAAATATTTATCATTAAAAGCAATTATATTTACCTTTTTTACAGTGTAGTTTTTTTGTTTACTTTTTTCTTTCAGTTCGTTTTTCATCTTGCCTCTATATTTGGCAGCATCATAATCAGTCTTATCAACCATAGAATCAAATTTTTCAATTTTTTCAAATTTCCAAAATTGCTTAAAATATAGTTCTTTAGTCATTCCATCCCAGTGTAACGATCCTTTTTCAAACTGGTAGGTCTGAAAAATATTTAACCAAATAAAAAATAAACTAATTATGTAGAAAAATGCCTTATACAATATCCTTTTTGTATTTATCCAATTAATAAAAGAGGCTAATGGAATAACTAATAAAGCATAACTTTCCACCAAAACTCTTTGACCAAAGGTTCCACCATACCACCAACACCACCACGAAAAAACAACATAAACATTAATAATAATAAAAATTATAGTTGCTGATTTTACTAGTTTAGGTTTTCCTTTTAATAAAAAAATTCCAACTAAAGCAAAAACCATAATAGGAGTATATACCAACCAACCTTTTCTAAAGCTGAACAATCCTTCTAAAATTTTTGGATCTAAAAAATAAAAACCTTCTTCTCTATAAGAATAGTAAATCCATTCGCCTGAGACTTTTTTCCAATACAAAAACTGAGGTATCCATACAAAAAGGGTAAGAGGCATTAATAATAGCAACTTATAAAAATTTTCTTTATAGACTACTAATTTATTTTTAAAATCATTTATAGACGATATTCCGTAAAAAATAAAAAATAAAATAATGAGCGAGTTGGATGGTCTAACTAAAGAAATTAACCCAAATAACAATCCTATAAAAATTATCCGTTTTATTGACCGTGATTCATGCCATTTTATGGTATTATAAATAAACCCCGAAAACAAACAAAAACTATAACAATGAGACATCGTCGCAGATTGCGAGGAATAAGCAAGCAGGTTTGTACCTATGCCTAATAATAATATGGTTAAAAAGGAGGTTTTATTATTAAACTCTAGCAATTTTAAAATTTTGGACGTAAAATCCAACCCAATAAACAGATAGAATAAAGCACTAATCAATAGAAATAGTTTATAAGGTTCAGAAAAACCATCTGGAGGATAATCAGTATGAAGAGTAATAAAATGGGCAATAAAGAAAAAGGGGGCATAAAGAATTGACAATCCACATGTCATTTTTGCTACTTTATTCCCGTTTTTATCAGGCTGACCCCAAAAGAAATAATAATTATCACCAAAGCGATAATCATCCTTTTCTAACTTAATATCATCATAAATAAAAAGTGCAGGTAGATAAGAGTAATAAGAATGAACATCATGTTCAATTACCCTATTTGGTTTTTCCCAATTTTTTAGACTAATATCTATTATTAAAGCAGTAATTAAAACAATATAAATAGCATATTTAGGGTTAAGAAGTTTCATCTATCTAATTGAAAATTTATTTACTCCAAATATTATACTTTAATATACAGTAAATGGCTCTAAAACCATCCTTCCAGCCTATTTTTTTTCCTTCTTCATAAGTTCTTCCGTAATAAGAAATACCCACTTCATAAATTCTTATTTTATGAACCCTTGAAAGTTTGGCGGTTAGTTCAGGTTCAAAACCAAAACGTTTTTCTTTTAGCTTTAAATTTTTAGCAATGTCACTTCTCATTAACTTATAACAAGTTTCCATGTCTGTTAGGTTAAGATTAGTAAACATGTTCGAAAGTGTGGTTAAAACTCCATTACCTATCGAATGCCAAAAGAACAAGATTCGGTGAGGGTTTCCTCCCATAAAACGTGAACCATAAACTACATCTGCAAAACCATCAATTATTGGTTTTAACAAATTGTTGTATTCTCTTGGATCATACTCTAAGTCAGCATCTTGCACAATGATATAATCGCCTGTAGCTAATTCAATTGCTTTGTGTATTGCGGCTCCTTTGCCCATATTGATGGGTTGATTAAATAAAGAAATATTTAACTGTAAATTACTTTTTATATAATTCTCAATAGCATCAACCGTTTGGTCGGAAGAACAATCATTAACGATTATTATTTCTTTTTCAACATTACCAACAAGGACAACCTCTTTTACTTTATCTAATATTAAATGTATTGTTTTAGCCTCATTATAGGCTGGAATAAGAATAGAGAGTTTAATGTTCATTTAATAATACACGCTAATTAAGTAGCATCTTGCTACAAAATAACATAAAACGATGGACTTATCATAAAAATTAAACTTTATTACTTGAGTTTAGTTTTATAAAAGAATACTTACTTATCTACGTAAATATCGATAGAATCTAACTGAAAAAAGGTGTTGTATCCGCGGTTAGTCCAAAATTTTGAGTCTTTAGAAATCTCTATTACAAATAAAGTTTTTGGTTTTACTGTTGGTGGAAAAATAATTTTTTTTGGATTAGTTTTTGTCGCGTTTAAAAGTGTTTCGTGTCGTTTGTTTAATTGAGTATTAAACTCTTGTGCTGATCCCGAAAAAATGTCTATTAATGCATGATAGCCATTTCCCATAAAAAGAATCCCTAGTATAAATAAAAGTGAAACACCATTAATCAGCTTCTTTGATAAGTTCACTTTTTTAATCCAACTAACCGCATTAAACCAAACAGAAAGATTGATAAACCACATCATAAGAAAGAAAAAATAGGCAACATTCAATGTTCTATGTTGTCCTAAAATACCTGTTGCCCAATAGGCTGGAAAAACACAAATAAAAATAATAGTAAACAGCATTAGTAGAGAAACCCACTTATTCAAATAAAATGAATTTTTTAACCACAACGACCGTTCTTTCCATTGCTGATGAATTGATAAATAAATAATTGAAGCGGAAATTAATGCCAATGAAAATATCCAATAAAATGAAAACCGAATTATTTGTAATAACGAGAAAAAAAACGAATGTGAAATATTGTTGTTGTTTTGATACATGGCTTCTCTAACAATATTACCAGGAGAAAAAACCATCAACGAGGCAAATATTATTGAAAAAATAAATTGAAGGAGTACTCCTTTCCTCTTATCATTTTTATTTAAAAAAACAATAATCGTTGCAATTAATAATGAAAAACAAATTAATAACGTAAGTACTTCGTTAAAACCACAAGTTATAAAAAGAAGTCCTGTCAGTATTGTTTTTCCTATTAATGTGTTTTTATTTTTATTTCTAATCAACTTAATAAATAAGGTGATATAAAATACCGAACAGATTATTCCTCCTTGATAAATAACGGCTGCTGTGTACCAATATAATCCTTCGGAAATGATTGGCATGTTTTGAAAATAAAGCAAGCTCAGCATCATCGCCATTATCAATTGCTTAATCTTTGGTAAAAAATAAAAAACCTCTTTAACCATCAATATATTTCCAATCACCATCAAAACAATCATCAGAAAAGGAACCAATTTGTAACCTAAATAATTATTAAAAGAAATAGGATTTAAATACATTAAAATATTAGCAATATATCTTCCATTCATTTTGCAATATGAATTTTTGAGTAACTCAAAAAAATTGCTTTGTTGATAGTAACTAGCAAAACCAAAATCTTCTGCGATGGGCTGACAAAAAAAACTTAAATAGCAATAGGGTAGAATTGCCAAAAAAAGAAAAAAGAGAAATAAATGGGGTAAATTTATTTTTTTAAACATTTTTTTAATAAACCATAAAAATAACGCAATTGTAAAAATCATCGATTAAAAATCAAAATTTTTACAAAATTTTTTTATAAAAACACTAACTATTTGATTTTTAATATTTTAAAAACATTTATTTTAATGAAACATCTCTGCTTTTTAATGTTCTTATATCATAATGGGTATTTGATTTGTTAAAACGCATAAAAACGGCTTATTTCTTTTAAATTCTTAGATTTAAATGAATAGTAGCAAAACTGTTTCACGTGGAACACAATTTTTTATCTTCCCATATAAACCATTAACACAGAAACGTCAGAAGGTGATATTCCACTAATCCGAGAAGCTTGACCAATTGTTGATGGTTTAATTTTGGTTAATTTATCAACAGCCTCATTAGACAATGATCCTAATTTAGAATAATCAATATTTTTGTAAATTAGTATATCTTCAAGTCGCATTATTTTTTCAGCAACATCTTTTTCTCTTTTAATATAACCCCCATATTTCATTAAAATTTCTGCACTTTCTATATCATCATCAGAATAGGTAGCAAGGTTATTTTGTAGTTTATTGTTATGTTCTATTAACTCTTTTATGGTAATATTCGGCCTTGTTATTACCGAAGATGCTTTAACTTTTTGAGTCAGTAATGAAGAATTTTTTCGTTCTAAATAGGTGTTTACCTCTTCTGGAATTAAACTAGTTTTATCGAATTCTTTAATAATAGTATTAATGGTTTTTGTTTTTTCTTCGACCTTCTTCATACGTTCTTCTCTAGCTAAACCAATATTGTACGAAAGAGAGGTTAATCGTAAATCAGCATTATCTTGCCTTAAAAGTATTCTATATTCGGCTCTTGAGGTAAACATCCGATAAGGCTCAGAAGTACCTTTGGTTACTAAATCATCAATTAAAACACCAATATATGCTTGATCTCTTTTTAACACAAAAGGTTCTTTATTTTTAATTTTCAGATGTGCATTAATTCCAGCAATTAACCCTTGACCTGCAGCTTCTTCATAACCAGTTGTGCCATTTATTTGCCCAGCAAAATATAAATTTGGCAGCAATTTAGTTTCTAACGTATTCTTAAGTTGTGTAGGTTGAAAAAAATCATATTCAATAGCATAGCCTGGACGAAACATTTTTGCATGTTCAAGCCCTGGAATTAAATTCATAGCTTGTTGTTGGACGTCTTCAGGCAAAGAAGTAGAAAATCCATTTAAATATATCTCTACTGTATTCCATCCCTCAGGTTCAATAAATAATTGGTGTCTTTCACGTTCAGAAAACCGAACTATTTTGTCTTCTATGGAAGGACAATAACGGGGACCAAGTCCTTGTATTCTTCCAGAAAACATAGGTGATTTTTCAAAGCCGGTTTGTAAAACATCATGCACATTAGAATTGGTATAAGTGATATAACAACTTTTCTGTATGGTGAGTTTGTTAATATTTGTAAAAGAGAAACAACTTGGATTTTCATCTCCTGGTTGCTCTTCCATTTTGGAATAATCTAAAGTTCTACCATCCACTCTTGGTGGGGTTCCAGTTTTCATTCTTCCGTATTCAAATCCAATAGAAACTAATTGCTCTGTTATACCAGTAGAAGGTCTCGCTCCTGCTCGACCACCACCAAATTGCTTCTCTCCGATATGTATTATTCCATTTAAAAAAGTTCCATTGGTCAGAATAACAGCTTTTGACCTAAATTCAACACCAATTTGAGTTTTAACACCAACACATTGCATATTTTCAATAATTAACTCTACAACCATGTCTTGCCAAAAATCTACATTTTTAGTTTGCTCTAACATAAAACGCCATTCTTTAGAAAATAACATTCTATCGTTTTGAGTTCTAGGACTCCACATCGCAGGTCCTTTAGATCTATTCAACATTTTAAATTGTATCGCACTCTTGTCACTTACAATTCCAGAATAACCACCAAGAGCATCAATTTCTCTTACAATTTGCCCTTTAGCAACACCACCCATTGCAGGATTACATGACATCTGTGCAATAGCATCCATGTTCATTGTAATTAAAAGTGTTTTGGATCCTAAATTAGCTGCTGCTGCAGCTGCTTCACAACCTGCATGACCTGCTCCAACAACTATAATATCGTATTGCATATTCATTTCCATTTATTCCTATACCTAGCATTTGCTCTTTCAATAGTTTTCATTCTATACGCTTCATCTTCATGGTATCTTTTTTTTGCTGCGGTAAGCGTTTTTTCTTTATAGACTTTGTCTTTTCGATATTTCTCTCGATAATAAGTCATAATTTTTTCACGATATTCTATGTCGTTATCATAACGCTCTTGATGAGGTATAGTAGGTTTTTTTCTCATAATGTTTCACGTGAAACAAATTCTAAATCGAAAGCAAAGATAAATAAAAATCTTCCTTTGAACGCATTAACGCTTTGTCTTCATTTGTCTTATCATTAAACCCAATTAAGTGAAGAATGCCATGAATTATTACACGATGAAGCTCGTTTTGGAAAGTGGTATTATAGGTAATTGCATTTTCTTTAACTCTATCAATACTAATAAAAATATCGCCCGAAATTATATTGTTTTCGCAATAATTAAAAGTGATGATATCAGTATATGTGTTGTGTTTTAAATGTTCTAAATTAATTTGATAGATGTACTCATCAGAGCAAAAAATGTATGATATTTCTCCAGCAGTTTTGCCTTCTTTTAGAATAGATAATAATACCCATTCTTTTATTTTAAATTGATTTTTTAAAGTAAAAGAAATGTCTTTAGAAAAAAAAGAAAAATTACAATTCTCAACCATTAATTAGCTGATATACAGAATTTTAATTTAACTATAGAACCATTACCTTCAAAAACAACATCATCTGCAAGGCTTCTAATTAAAAAGATACCTCTTCCATTTAATTTTTGAATATTTTCTGGTAACGTTGGGTCTGGAACATTCTTAAAATCAAATCCATCTCCTTCGTCTTTGATAGTAAATAATACCTCGCTATCGCTAGTGCCCATTTTTAATGAAACTTTTTTATTGGGGTTAAGGTGATTACCATGAGTAATTGCATTATTAACTGCTTCAGTTAATGCAATTAAAATATTACCATAATTATCTTCACTGATGTCATAATACTCACAAACCTCATCCACAAAAGTTTCTATTTGAACTAGGTTTTCAAGTTTAGAAGACAATTCAATGTTTTGAATTATTCCATTTTGAATCATTGGTTAATGTTTTGAAAATATTGCGTTACTTTTTTCTTATAAAAAATATTTAAGTTAGGTGGTGTTGTTTTAATTAAATCCACCTCTTGTTCTTTATCTTTATTATACTCAAAAAAAAGCTCAGGGTTGTTTTCTGTTTTTGTTTTCCCTTCTTTCGACTCTCTTTTATCGTCCCACTCTCTTTCTCTGTCAGCCTTTTCTGATTCTAACAATCTTGTTAATATTTCTTGTTGTCTGTTTAATGTTTGTTGAGTAATACGTTTATTTACGATATCGGTTTCATTTTGTTCCATTAATTTTGATAATCCGTTTATTCCTTGTCCATTTTTTCCGTCTTTTAATTTATTTAACTCGTCTCTAATTTTGGCTTGTTGAGCAGCCATTTGTGCTAAAGATTTGCTCATTCCACCAACTCCCATTTCTTCCCCTTCTTTATCTCCGGGCTTTTTCCCTCCAGGTTTACTTCCTTTTTCCATTGCCTTTTTCATCTCCTCCATTTGTTTGTTCAACTTTTCTTGCAGTTTTTTTAAGCTTCCAAAGCCTGGTTTTGGTTGTCCATTTCCTCCAGGTTTATTGCAACTTCCTTCGCCTGGCTTTTGTTGTGCTTGTTTCTGCATTTGTTGTAATGCTTCATCAAACAAAAGGGCTAAATTATTAATGGAAGTCATCACATACTGTTGTCTAGCACCAGCCATTTGTATTTCTCGATCAGCCATGTAATTAATGGTTTTTTCCATATTATTGTTGATTGCACTAATTTCTTTATTAATAGTTGATTCGAGTTGAACAACTCTTTTACTTAGGGCGAAAAGTGAATCCTCAATCATTTTAGCATCATCTTTCAATTTCTTTTGATGCTGTGTTGTTTTAATGTATTCTGGACTATTTCTATCCATCATTTTATAAGTTTCCATTAAATCCTCTTGTTCAAATGACAAATGAAGTAGGTTATCTAATAATTGTCTTAAAGCGTCCATATCTTCTCCTGATTGTTCGGCTTCCTGTTGCATGGCAGCCATTTTTTGTGCCATCTCTTCCATTTTTTGTGCAGCATTTTTTTGAGATTCTGAAGCTTTTTTATTTTTTTTCTCTTGTAGTTGGTCTGAACTATTTTTCATTTCATCAGAAATTTCTTCTTGCTCTTTTTTGGTGTCTTCCATTTTTTTAGGATTTTCCAATTCTTTGTCCATTTTTTGCAGTTCATCTAGTTCTTTTTTAACATCCTCAAATTCTTTAGTTAACTCTTCCTGTTTATCATTGAGTTTGTCGTTTTCTTCTTTTTTGTTTTTAGTATCTTCGGCTAACTCATTTTGTTTTTTTGCTAACTCATCTAATTTACTTTTTACCTCGTCTAACTTTTGTTCAAATTCCATTTGTTTAAATAATTCGAGCGACCTGTCTAGTTCTTTTTCTAAATCTTTATTAGTCATGTCGATTTTATCCAACTCATTTTCAAAACTATTTTTATCTAATTTATCCATCATTTCTTGCAATTTTTGCATCATCTCTTTCATCTCATCGGTCATTAATTCATCAAATAATTTCTGAAGCTGCTCTTGTTTTTTTAATAATTCTTCGTTGAATTGTTTGTATTCATTTTGTTGATTGTTATTTTTTTGATTTTCTTTTTGAATTTCATTTACCTTTTTCTCCAACTCTTTTTGTTTATCTAATAGTTCTTTCATTTTTTGTTTTTCTTCCCATCCTAATTCTTTTTTCTCTCCTAATTTCTTTTTTAAATCTTCTAAATCTTTTTGAATTTGTTTGGCTTCACTAATGCTTTCGCTTAAATTTTTCTTAATGTCTTTATTTGAATTAGATGCGTCAATATTTCGCTCTTTAATAGATTTGGATTTAAATACTTTTAAACTCGTTTTGGCAGGTTTATGGCCATTAACTCCATCATTGTCCCAAACCTCAAAATAATACTCTATTTCATCTCCAGGAAGAATATTTAGTTCCTCTAAATTCCAGAAATGAAAAAACTCATCCGTTGTTATCGAAGAATTAAATGGAATTTTAACTGATTTTAATTCATTTCTACCAACCAAAGAATCTATCACTGTGTTAATCCTATAATTAAATTGTAAAGCAGAAAACCCATAATCATCTGCTATTTCTCCTCTAAAATAAATTCTATTGTCATTTGTTGAATCTCTTTTTTCATCAGCTAGTATGGCAGGAAATTTATCAGGAATAACTTGTAAAGAATATATTACAGTGTCACCATTAGGGACAAACTTATTAGATGGAATAAAAGCATAACCTTCATTCCTAACTGCTTTTTTAGAAAAAGAAACATGATGGTTGGTAGGTTTAAGTTGATATAAACTATCACCAAAAATTAAATTCAAATGGTCTGCATCTTCAGTTTGTATATTCCATTTTAGTTGAGTGCCTTCAGGTAAAATTAAATCTCCTGTATTCGATAAAATTTCCTCTTTTTTGGATAGGTATTTTGGGTACTTAATGTTTACTGTAAATCCTATTAAAATTGGATTTGGAATTACAGCTAATTCGTATTCTTCAGAATAAAATCCAGAAGCATACAATTTAAATTCTTTATTTTCTTGAACGTTTTTAAAATCATAAGAATAAGTTCTTTTGTTGGTTTTGCTTAATGGAAATTTATTGCCATTTTGTTCTAAATAGATTTTATCGGGCAATTGATTTCCAGAAACAGCTATCTCTAAATTAAAATCTTTATTTTTTAATACTGTCAATTCATTATTAATGATTTCCATTTTAAATGGTGCAACAGGAGCAATGTAAACATTATGATTCACTAATCTTTCTGTACCTATTGTAAAAATTTTAGGTGCAACGATTGATATTCCGATGAACAATAAAAGTGGAACTAGTAAATATTTAAGGTGTTTTTTGTTCTCCCGCAAATTAACAGCATTGGAGAAAGGAATAGGTTTTAATTCCATTGATTTTTGGTCGATGCTTGCCAATAATAAATTATTGCTTTTGGTTTCTGCCAATTGCTCCAATTGTAAAACATTAATCAATTTATCTTTTACTTCCTCAAAATGATTGCCTATAATTTGTGCTGCTTGATGGTGGTTAATTACTTTTCCAAATTTGTAAAGTTTAGCAATGGGAATAATAATATAATTGGTGAAAAGATATGCTGTAATTGTTATAAAGGAGTAGAATAAAATAGTTCTGCCAGTTATGCTAAACTGACCAAAATACTCTAAAGAAGTAAAAACTATAAACGAAATAACTAATAAACCAAGAGTATAAATTCCACCCTTTAAAAGCCTGTTTTTATAGTACTTACGTATAAAAGCATCGAGCTTGGTAATTAATATTTGGTAATTATTACTCATGTATCATTAAAACGCTAAAGTCATTAATAACTTGTTATGCGAACTTATAAAATTCGGATATTTTTATGAATATTAATGTTTGTTTTTAAAGAAGATTCTTAATTGATGGGGTTTCCATAATATATTAAGTAAAAAGATATGCTTCTATTTCTTTAATAATAAGCTTCAATTGAAATTTTTCTTCCGCTCTTTTTCTTCCGTTTTCGCCAAATTTTGTTCTAAGTTTTTTATCTTGAGCAAGAATTTCTAACTGCTCTGAAAATTTGTTGATATTAAGGTGGGGTATTAAAAACCCTGTTTCGTCAGCTGCAATTATTTCAGGGTTACTTGTAATATCAAAAGCAACCACAGGTTTTTTTGCAGCCATTGCTTCTACAATTACATAACCAAAGCCTTCCCAATTAGAAGTTAAAACAAACACGTCCAGACTTTTCATGAAACTTTCAATGTTTTTTACAAAACCCAATAGCAGAACTTTATCTTCTAGCTTAGTGATTTTAATTAATCTTTTCAATTCTTGTTCTTCATCTCCAGTTCCCGCAATTAAAATTTTAAAATTAAGTTGTTGTTCTTGCAGTTTTTTGGCAATTTCTATTAAGTAGCGTTGTCCTTTTTGTTTTGTTAATCTTCCTGCATTTCCAAAAACTATTTCACTTTCTTTTTTTATGTAAATAGGTTGTTGTGCAACATAGTTTTTATCAAAAATTTCTAAATCAATGCCATGGTAAATTACTTTCACCTTTTTTTCTAGTTCGGAATTATTAAAATTTTCGATTATTTTCCTTTTTGTTTCTTCCGAGTTGGCTATGATATGGGTTACTGTTTGAGTTAATAATTTTTTATTTAATAAATTGTTTTTAATTGAAACTGCCAATCCTCTTAAATAGACAATGTTTTTTACTCCAGCTTTTTTGGCTGCTGGTGCTGCAATTTTTAAATCTGGTGAAGCTGAGATAAATACAGTATGAATTTGTGCTTGTTTAAAATATTGAACCAACTTTAAAAATTTGATTCTATTTAAAAAAGATAGATTAGAAATAGAAAAAGCTGCTATCTCTAAATTTTCTTCAACACTTTTTTTATAAAATGGAGAATTTTTTTTGGCGACTACACAAACTGGATAATTTAATTTATTAAACTCCAACGCATATTCTAAATGCAACTTTTCTCCTCCGCCCCAAAAAGGAGTCGTATTAAAAAAGCATATTTTAATATTATTAAGCAATTTATTTAGGGTTGTTTAAGTTTCTTAATTTACGATATTTTTGAGCTGTTGCGAAGGCAGAATTCTTACAAACTATATAACCAAAGTAACCATCTAAAAAACCAAATTTTAAAAAATAATCTCGAATAAATTTAAAAGTTGATTTATAAAATATGATAAATCCATTGCTTTTTTTTCCTTTTTCAAAAGCAGCTTTTGAGCTTATGTCTGTAAAGTAATCGATCTGTTTTAAGTGCTGTTCGATGGTATAAAAGGAATAGTGTAAAAGGTCAAAATTAATGTGTTTTATTTTAGTCCCATCATCCATTATTACTTTATCGTGAGGGTTTACACCACCCCATTTTCCTTTAGTAGTGTCCCATAAGCGTAATTTTTTATCAGGATACCATCCGCAATGTTTTATCCAAGAACCGCAAAAATTGGTTAATCGATTAAAGCTGTATCCATCATATTGCCAGTTACTTTTTACTTTAAGTATTTCTGATGCTAATTCTTTTGTTAATGCTTCATCTGCATCTAAGGAAAGTACGTAGTTGTATTTAGCTTGTGTTATCGCCCAATTTTTCTGCTCAATGTGTCCATCAAACTGATGTTCAACAAAACGAACTTTTTTTTCTAAACAAATTTGTTTGGTTTTGTCGGTAGAAAAAGAATCAACAACAACAATATCATCAGCAACAGCAATAACAGAATCTATACATCTGGCAATGTTTTTTTCTTCGTTAAAAGTGATGATGACAACCGAAAGTTGAATTTGCATAACACAAAGAAACATAATTTCATCGGATGACTTGAAGTCATCCGATGAAATTATTCTTTTTATGCTTTTTTTAGTGTGAATGAAAAAGTAGAGCCAATATCAATTGTACTTCTTACATTTATGGTTTGGTTGTGAGCCTCAATAATGTGCTTTACGATAGATAGCCCAAGACCTGTTCCTCCGCTTTTTCTTGCACGTCCTTTATCTGTTCGATAAAATCGCTCAAATAATCTAGGTAGATGTTCTTTTTCTATTCCTATTCCATTGTCTGTAACTTCTACTAGCACATTGTCGTCTAAATCAAATAATTTAATTAATGTTTCCCCTCCGTTTCTGCCATACCAAATAGTGTTTACAATTAAATTAATCAATACTTGATTAATTTTTACAGCATCTGCTAAAACCCATACTGGTTTTATTGGTTTATTACTAAATTTTATGGTAATGTTATTTTCTTTTGCTTTCATCTCCAATGCAGAAATGGTCTCCGCAATTAACTCTGATAAATCAATTTTAGAAATGTTCATTTTAATTGTTTCTGTTTCTAAATTGGTGATTTCATCTAGGTCTTCAATTAAAGCAATCATTCTTTCTACGCTTTTGTTTGCTTTTTGCAAATAACTAACATTAATTTTTGGGTCTTCTAACCCTCCTTCTAAAAGTGTTAGTAAATAGCCTTGAATATTAAAAATAGGGGTTTTTAGTTCGTGCGAAACATTTCCCACAAAATCTCTTCTATATTTTTCTAATCCCTCCAAACGTGTTATCTCTTCCTTGTTAGTTTTATCCCATTCTTCTACTTCAGTTTTAACTGAACTTAATACATCCGAATTGAAATCAAACTCTTTTACCTTATCACCTTTTTTTAATTTTAAGCTATGGATTGTTCTATAAATAAGTTTGATTTTCTTGTAAATAAATTTCTCTATTGCCACTAAAAATCCAAAATAGGAAATAACCAATGACGATGAGAACACTAAGAATAAGGAGAGAAAATGAATTGATTCTGAGTAATATTCTGATAAAAAAACAATTACAGTAACTGTTATTGAAACAAAAAAAGCTATTCGAATGGCAATGCCTTTTGGTGTTAGGTTTTTCACTCTACAAAATTAAGTAAAATAGATGAAGAGTTGAGAAGGTAAAAAGTTTATAGATTTATAGGTTGCATTAGCTGTTTAAAACTATACTTCAAACTTATACCCAACACCTTTTATGGTTTTAATGTAATGGTCTCCTAATTTTTCTCTCAATTTTCTAACATGAACATCAATGGTTCGGTCACCAACCACAACATCACCACCCCAAATACTTTCTAAAATTACATCTCGTTTAAAAACTTTACCTGGTTTAGAGATTAATAAAGCTAACAATTCGAATTCTTTTTTGGGTAACGAATACTCATGACCTTCTTTATATACCAAATATTTTTCTCTATCTATTTTAATATCACCTTGCTGATTGTTAACTATTACTTCTCCCAATCCGTGTTTTCTTCTTAAAATGGCTTTTACTCTACTAACTAAAAGCCGAGGTTTAATTGGCTTGGTAATATAATCATCTGCTCCAGCGTCAAACCCTGCAACTTGAGAATAATCTTCTCCTCTAGCACTTAAAAAAATAATGAGTGTTTTTTTTAATTCTTCTATCTGTCTAATTTCCTGACAAGTTTCTATTCCGTCTATTTCAGGCATCATTACATCTAAAATAATTAAATCTGGTTTTATTTTTTTGGCAATTTCAATGGCTTCTTTTCCATTAGTTGTTGTGGCAACATCATATCCTTCTTTGGTAAGGTTATATCCTAAAAATTCAATAATATCTTGTTCATCATCTACTAATAATATTTTTTCGTTACTCATTTATCAATATTTTGTATATTATTTACTAATATATTACTCATTGTTGTCTATTTGTTTTTATAGGTATTACTCACTTTTGCTTATTTTTTTAAGATAATCATGAGCTCACTTTGTTCAGTTCGTGAGTTCGCTCAACTCTGTTGATGCTACTTCGTGGTGATTTTTTGATTGTGATTAAAATAAAATTGTTCTTAAATAGATAATAATTTAACGTTCATCAGTTATTCCTTCGGTAACATTAATAATGTGGTCGCCAATTTTTTCTAAGGCACTATATAATTCGCTATAAGCGGTAGCACTTTTAAAACCATATTCTCCTTTTTCTACATTAATAAAATGCTCTTTTCTAAGCATTGTTCTATGGTTATTAATAGCTTCTTCTAGTTCTTTTGCTTTTTCAATGTTTACATTATCGTAGTTGCAATTTAAGTTCAAGCACATATTGTTAAGAGCGTCATCAACAACAGCAAACATGTCGATAATATTTTTACGTTGTTCTGGAGTGAACCAAACTTTATAATCATTTTTGCGTTCAATGGTTTTCGACATTTGAAAATAAATATCGCCTACACGTTCTAGATTTACAATAATTCTTAACATTCCTCTAACACGCAAAGAAAGTTTTTCGGTCATTTCTCCTTGTGATATTTTAGCTAAATAATCTGCTACATCTTGTTCAATTCTATCCGTAATGTCCTCATATTTTTTAATTCTTATTAGCAATTTGTTTATTTCATTGGTATCTGATTCTACAATTAAATTTTTCAGAAACCCATTCATTTTTTTCACAATTTCTCCAAATTTTGCTATCTCTTTTTGTGCTTCAAAAATGGATACATCGGGTGTTACTAGAATTCCTGTGGTCAAGTGTTCTAAGTGATATTTTTCATCAGTTTCTCCTTTAGATTTAATGTTATTGGTTGCTAATTTAACTAATTGTGGGATAAACCAAACCAATACAAAGGTGTTGATGATATTGTATAATGAGTGAAAAATTGCAATTCCAATTGGGGCACCAGCAGCAATATAAACAGATTCTACAAATAAGAATTGAACTGCAATAGTATTAATAATTTCTAATATTGGAAAAGAAGACAAAACAATAATCATCCATAAAAAGCCAAATATATTTATAAGAGAGTGGATACGTGCTGTTCTTTTTGCATGCACATTGGTTGACATAGCTGCTAGTTCGGTATTAATTGTTCTACCAAAATTTTGCCCCAGCACCAAAGGTATTGCTATTTCGAAAGGAAGAAGTCCGTTATAACACAATACCTGTGTTAAAACGATAGCAGTAACTGATGATTGTAGTGCTAAAGTTAGTAAAACTCCTATTATCACAAAAAAGATGTTATCAATAAAATCTAATGGTATTATTTTTTTGAAATATTCAAAAACAGGAAGGGCTTCATTGGGGGTTGGAACAAATTTTATGATTAAGCTAAGACCTAAAAATAAAAGAGCCACACCAAAAATAAATTCCCCAATATACTTTAGCTTGTTTTTACTTGAAAATATAAATGGTGTTCCTATCGCAAAAAGAAAAATAAAAAAATAAGATAAGTATTGATCAAAGCCGAAAATAGAAACTATCCATGTAATGATAGTTGTACCAATATCGGCACCCAACATAATACTAACCGATTCAACCAAGGTAATTAACCCAGAATTAACAAAGCTAACCACCATTACTATGGTTGATGACGACGAAAATATAATGGATGTTAATAAAAAACCTATTAAAATACCGGAAAATTTATTTTTGGTCATTACATTAAGCATACGGGAAAGTATATTTCCTGATGCTTTTTGAATGCTTTCACTAGCTGTTTTAACTCCATAGATAAAAAGGCCTAACGACCCAATTATTGCCATTGCATCTATTAATGAAAAATCCATGTTTAAATGTGTTTTATTTTACCAGCCAAAATATTGAATTAATTCTGTTTGAATATTTGTATTTACACCGATAGCCAAAGCTACTGATATAATTAAACCTAAAGTTGCAAAAACGACATCTTTACCAATAATTTTAACTGTACCAATCATGTTTCTGTTGGTTTCAGCATTTTTAGAGAGTTGCATGGCTAGCTCTCTTCCGCCCAACAACCCTAAGAAAATCCAAGTAGTACTCATGGGTATTTTATTCCATTCGGCAAATACAAATAAAATAATGGTATAAACAAAATCAATTACCGTAGCACCACGAACATCGGCAGTTTGAGATTTTTCGGTAATAATTTTTTGAATTTTATCACCACGCAAATAAAACAACAATCCTAATCCAAAAAAGATAAAAGAAGCAAAAAACAAAAAGTCTAAAAAGGTAAGTTGACGATTTAGAAAGATGGCAATATTAGCGGCATCGTGTGTTATCCATATATTCCATAACCAACCACTAATTATCCATTGAACAATTCTCCAAGCTGGATGAGGTGTGCCTGTTGTTAGTTTTTTTATTGGTCCTGCCAATAAGTACCAAACCAATATTGCTATCACAAACGACAAACCATAACCAGTTAAGCTTTTTTGAGCTACTCCAATAATACCAGAAGCATTAGCACTAAAACAGCTCAGTAACATAAAAGTAGTTGACACTGGCATTCGTAAGCGAGTAATCAACAACAATACTACTGGTGCAATAATTTGATAAAAAGAAAATGAAGTGGGGGATTCGGTAAAACCTTTTGATGTTAGTCGTTGAAAGGAAACATCGCCTGAATAAGTGTACCAACTATAAAAAACAGTTGCAACAAAAATACCACCAATCCATAACCAGAGTTTCCACCATTTGGCATCCGTATTAGAAG
>Ga0156332_1824_pt1 | contig 24042 bp, 21 predicted proteins | sample RifCSPlowO2_12_FD_107980 | JGI IMG/M metagenome (GOLD analysis project Ga0156332, IMG submission 107980) | Bacteroidetes bacterium RIFCSPLOWO2_12_FULL_31_6
GTTTCATTTTCTACGGCTATCAGTTGACTTAATTCGTCGGTTAAGGTGATGGTTTGATTAAGTTCTATTCCTAGTTGAAATTTCAATAAATTATTGGCTATTTCAACTTGTCGTTTTGCTTGGTTCACTGCATTTTCGATGTTGGTTAAGTTGAGTTGAAGTTGGTCAACATTTTGTTCTTCGGTTAATCCTTCTTTAAAAATGGCTTTGGTTTCCGTTAATAAAGTTTCAATCGATTGAAAGCTTTGTGCTAATACTTTTTGATTTTCTGCAGCTACCAAAACAGTATAGTAAGCTTGTGCAACAGCGTATTTAATTTCCTCATCTGTTTTTTTCTTACTGTTAATTGATAATTCTTGGTAAGTTCTAGCCGCTTGTAATCCAACAATGTAGGAACCATCAAAAATTAATTGAGAAGCCGAAATTGTAGCAGAAGTATTGTAATCTGTTCCAAACTGTAATTCTGCAAATTCTCCTTCGGGAGCCATAGGATTAAAAGCATTAGCTGGAATTAAATTGGTTGGCAAATCAATAAAATTTTGAAACTTTGCTTCCGCCATCACTTGTGGCAAACCATAAGCAGTGGTTTCCCAAACTTTCTTTTTAGCGATAGCAATATCCAGTTGAGCATTTTTAGTCTGGTAATTATTTTTTAACGCATAGTCTTGAGCCTGCTTTAAGGTAAACGCATTTTCAGTTTCTTGTGCTAGTAAAGTAAAGGATTGAAAACCCAGCAATACAATAAAAACGAATAGTTGCTTCCTATTAAAAATCATGATTATTATCTTTAAGTCGTTTAACGATGTAGGTAAGTCCTTTACTACTTGCTATTCCTCGAAGATGGTAACGAGCCATTTCTTTATGGATGGTAGCAAAACTGTATTTTTGCGAAGGAAACATGTCAGAATCAAATATTTTATCAATCATCGTAATGTAGATGCTGGCAATAATTTCGGGATTCACATTTTCCCGATAATACCCTTGCTGAATACCAGTATTGATATTTTTTACAACCATGTCATACACAAAACATTTTTTGTGATTTTCCATTACTTTCCATGCGTCGGGGTAATATTTTTGCAAATCGTACATCACTGAAGGTTGAACGGTTTGCAGTTTTTGACTAATTTTTTCATTAATCGCCAACAGCCCATCAATCGCATTTCCCTCATTTCCAGAAATGTCGCCAAGGATACATTCTTGTTTACTAAACGCTAATTCGAGGGCTTTTTTAACTAAATCTTTTTTGTCGGAAACGTAGAGGTAGAGTGTTTTTTTGGATATTCCTAAATGCCCAGAAATGTCGTCCATGGTTAGGCTTTTTATCCCTAATTTCATAAAAAGGGCTGTAGCAGCCAATAATATTTCTGTCTCTTTGTCGGATTGGGGCATTGTAGTCATGGATAATAATTTGTTGGCAAACTTAAGAAACATTTTTTATTTAGTAAACATTTTTTGTATTTTTTGTTTCCCATCAACTAAACATCAAGATTATCTCCTTCAAAAACCAATTCTTTAGAATTTTGTCCAACAGATAGTTTGCTGGTAATTATTAATACTACCAATAGTATTTTTCCTTACGAAGGAACGCACGATATCCATTTATTAATTACTGGAATGGATGTAACTGGAATTTCTGCTTTTTCTAATGATGGAAGTCAGTTAAAAGATTTATAAAAACACCATAGAAACGTCATTCCGCTTGACACGGAATCTTTTTTGGAAAGAATTCCTTATTTCCTTCGCTTTATAAAAAATGAGGCTTAATAGCCAAAAATTAGGTAAAAGGGTAATCAGGATGGAAATCTAATTCAATAAAAGTTTCAAAGTCAGTTTGATTGAGTTTAGCTTCATAATTCATAAATTTTCTATATATTTGATAAGTAAATTTATCAAATCTGAAAGTTACTCTTTTATTAATAATTACCTTATTTCTTCTTCCTAGTTTTGGTATTGGGCAAGAGGATAATGCTAAAAAAAATGATGCGGTATTATATGGTAGTATTGGATTTCATTTTGCATCACAAAAAAGAGCAGGATTTCAATATGGTATATTTTTCGGAATAAAAAAACATATTCTTCAACTCCAATATTTAAAAAATGATGAATTTTCTTACGATCTTTCTTTTCTCTCATCTGAGCCACAAGAACTTGATAAATTAGTTGGAATTAAAACTTATTCTTTTTCTTATGGATATAATATGTTTGATGAAAAAAGGTATAGGATAATCCCTTCATTAGGAATTGTGCGTGGTGAGGATAATTATAGAACTGATGAGATAGAAATAATAAATCATGGAGGATGGATCTCTTATACAGAGTATAATTATACCTATGAAAAACAACATTTTACTGGTGGAAGAGTAAGTATTGCAATCATCCTAACATCAAATTATATTGGTTTTACTTTTGAACCTTATGTCACTTTTTATGATAAAGATAGGACAGATATGGGAATAACTTTAAGTGCAAATTTTGGTAAAGTGAATTAAAACATCATATAATCCTCTGGATTAATTGGAATTCCATTGTACCACAATTCGAAATGCAAATGTGGTCCTGTTGACAATTCTCCAGAATTACCGATAATAGCAATCACTTCTCCAGCTTTTACATGGTCGCCAACTTTTTTATGAAGTACCGAATTATGTTTGTAAATAGAGATAATATTATCGGCATGTTGTAATTGGATAACATAACCCGTTTCTGAAGTCCATTCTGCAAAAACAACGGTGCCATCTAAAGTAGCTTTTATCGCTTCATTTTTAGAGGCAACCACATCAATACCAAAATGTTGTTTTTTAAAATTAAAACGATTGGTAACTATACCTTTTAATGGTTGAAGAAAAATGAAACTACTAATATTTCCAGGTGTACTCCCTGCTTTACTAAACAAATTGTATTTTTCTTCGGTTTCTATCGTGTTCCTTAATAGTGAATCTTCCTCAATAGGATTATTGATAATCATTTTATAATTAACAGTGGAATCAACAAAAGCTTTATCATCCAATTTAATTGGCTTTCCTTGTATGATTTGTTTAATGTTGTCAATGTAAAGATTGTTGTGTGCTAGCGCCAATTCAATAGAATCACTTTTTAAGAAATTTTCAACCCCCTGTTTTCTTACATTAACATTTGCGTACCCAGGAATAAACTCTCTCAACGGGGTAAATGCAATAATTATCGTTACCAACAAAATCAACACTAGTGAGCTAATGCCTACCGCAACAAATACATTTAATTGAGAAAGTTTAAAAGAAACTTTCTCTTCAAATGTATCATCATTTAAAATCACTAAACGGTACTTGTGCTTTAACCGTTGAAATTTTTTGGGTTTATTTTTAAAATACGTCATAATTATTGCCACAAATATACCTAAACCCAATTTAATGTAGCAATTTACAAATGCTAATAATTCTTAATAAAAATTTACCATAAAGTAGATATTAAGTATTTTAGCAGATTATATAATAATCTAACTAGATTATAGTTTAATTAGCACTTTAATTGCATTTTGAATAAGAAAATAAATATACTATTAATTGTACTAATTACTGTTGGGCTTTTAGGCTGCTCTAGAAAAAAGAACGGTTTTACTAGAAGAGCTTACCACAATACTACTGCACGATACAATGGGTTTTTTAATGCAAGAGAAATAAAAAAAACCAATGTTCAACGAATTTACGATGAACATAAAGATGACTTTTCCGAAATTATCCCACTTTTCGTTTATCCTAATGAAGCTCAATCTAAAGCGATGTATCCTGACATGGATAAGATTATTAAAAAAACATCTACCGTAATTGACCGACACTCTATGTTTATAAAAGAGGAAGAACACAACCGTTGGATAGATGATTGTTATATGTTAATGGGAGAAGCCCGTTTCTACAAACAAGAGTATTTTGTTGGCGAAGAGGTTTTTGAATACATTGCAAAAGCATATAACAAAGAAGAAGTAAAATACGAAGCACTAATGTGGTTGGCTCGAACGTACATTGTGTTAGAAAAAATGAATAAAGCAGAATCGTATTTAACTATAATTGAACAAGAAGGAGTTCCTAAAAAATACAGTAGCGAATATAATGCCCTTTATGCAGATTTCTATATTCGGAAACATAATTATGACGACGCCATTGCGAAACTTTCTAAATCATTAGAAACAACTAAAAATAAGGAAGCTAAAAGAAGATATACCTACGTGCTTGCTCAATTGTGGTTGAAGAAAAAAGAATATAGCAAAGCCTCCGAATTGTTTACTAATGTAATAAAACTAAAACCCAAATATGACATGATGTTTAATGCTAAAATTAGTAGAGCATTATCATTTGACACCAATGGAGAAAACCAAAAAGGCATTAAAAAAATGTTGTCGAGAATGGTAAAAGATGGAAAAAATGTTGAATTCTTAGATCAAATTTATTATGCTTTAGCAGATATCGCATTTAAAGAAAAGGATGAACCTCTTGGTATTGAACACCTACAAAAATCTGCCGCTTTAAGTGTCTCTAACAACAAACAAAAAGCATTATCTTATCTAAGACTTGGCGAATTGTTTTACGAAAAACCACAATACATACAATCTCAAGCTTATTACGACAGTTGTTTAACAGTATTACCCCAAAACTACTCCACTTACGAAACCATTTACGAAAGAAGTAAAGCTTTAACTCACTTGGTTGATAATATTTTAATCGTTCAAGAAGAAGATAGCTTACAATTATTAGCAAAAGATGAAAAACATCGGAATAAAGTTATTGATAAGTTGGTTCAAAAAGCAATAGAAGAGGAAGATTTAAAAAAAGCAGATTTAGCAAATAGTGAAAACTTTAACTTTTTGGACAATAACAACGCTAACTCTAATCTGTCAAACTCTGGAAAATGGTATTTCTACAATCAAACTACGCTAGGTTTTGGTTTTACTGATTTTAAGAAAGTTTGGGGAAATAGAAAATTAGAAGATAATTGGAGACGAAGCAATAAAGAAACAGTAGCATCTTTTGACGAAGAAAATCTTTCCAACGAAATAGATTCTGCTAGTACTGACAGCACAAAATCTAAAATAAATGAAAAAACAAACCCTGAATATTATCTTCAATTCATTCCACTAACTGAAGAAAAGATGATTGCTTCCAATAATAAAATTATTGAATCATTGTACATCATTGGCAATATTTACCGTGAAGATTTTGAAGATTATAAAAATTCTACCCTCGCTTTCGAAAACCTTATTGAACGATACGACACCTGTAAATACAAACTTCCTTCCTGGTATAATTTATACCGGATAAGTTTGGTGACCAACAATGACCCCATGAAAGAAAAGTATAAGAATTTAATATTAAATAACTACCCCGAGAGTGAGTATGCTCGAATAATTCAAGACCCTTCCTACAATAAAGTTACTCGAGAAAACAGAAAACGTGTAGATAATTATTACAGCATTGTTTATGATTTATATAGTGATCACGAATATGAAAGTGTTTTGGTTCGTTGCGAAAAAGCCAAATCAATTTTTGCTGATAACCATTTACAAGATCGTTTCGATTTTTTGGCTGCAATGGCAATTGGACACATCAATACGCTAGATACTTTTAAGCTAGCATTAGAAGGCATTATTGTAAAACACCCACAGTCGGAAGTGAGTGTTGAAGCAAAAAGAATTTTAGAACTGATTAAGAATGGAATTAAAATAGAAACAAAAACAACCACTGCCATACCGTATAATCATGTCTTTGACACTGAATTTAGTTTTATCGCCATAATTCCTGCTACAGACAATAACACCAACCAATATAAAATAGATATTTCGAATTTTAATACTAAATATTATAGCGACAAAATATATGATGTTAGTAATATTTTTATTGACGTCTTAAATCAACTAATCATTGTAAAAAAACTAAAAAGTTATAATGAAGCTATCGATTATTATAAATCTTTTTTACTGAATAACGATAACTTAGTAAACTTTAATCAAAAAAAGTACCAGTACTTTTTAATATCTCAAGAAAATTTTGTTCTATTTTATCAGAATAAAGACATCAAAGGATATCAAAGTTTTTTTGAGAAAAACTTTGAATTGGAACTTTAATCTTAAATTTATTATATTTGATGTTTATTTTTCATTAAAACCACATGTTTATTAAAAAATCATCTCGTATGGCAAAAAATAACGAAATTGAAACTCCTGAAATAAATATTATTAGAAAAGGAACTAAAATTAATGGCGACATTACATGCTTTGGAGACATTAGGATTGACGGAACAGTTATTGGCACATTAGTTTCCGAAGGAAAAGTTGTTGTTGGAACTAGCGGAATAATAGATGGCAAAGTAACTTGTAAAAACGCTGACATTTCTGGTATCATCAAAGCCAAATTAATCGTTAAAGAACTTTTACAATTAAAATCTACGGCAAATATCGAAAGTGATATCAATACCAATAAATTATCAATCGAGCCGGGTGCTAATTTTACTGGTTCCTGCAATATGGGTTCTGTTGTAAAAGAAATTAAAAATGAAAAACAACAACAAGTCTTCAAAGAAGCCCAAACCGCTTAAAAATTACGTAAAATTCTCTGGAATGGCTGTTCAAATGGGAGTAACCATTGCTTTAGGTGCTTGGGGAGGCTCAAAATTGGATCAAAAATTTAACACTTCATCTCATCCATATACTATAGTTTTATCATTGCTAGCTATTGGAGTTTCTCTCTATATTATTATTAGAGATGTAATCAACATGCAAAAAGAAGATGAAGAATAATAGCTATTTAAAATTATTTTCTTTCTCAATACTTTTATTTATAGTTCATTTTATTGTGTCTAAATACATATTGCCAGCTTATTTTATAGGTGGTATTTATAAAATGCATTTATTTTTAGGATTAATTACGCTAATAACTATCTTTTTAATTCAACGAATTACTAAAGTTGATGTTACCAATTTTGGCAAAGGCTATATGGTTTCAGTTGTTTTGAAAATGTTATTAGTAATTGGATTTTTATGGACAGTTATTTTTAATCCTACTCCCAACCAAAAAATATATATTATTCATTTTTTTATCCTCTTTTTTATTTATTTAATTACCGAAGTAAAGCTGCTTATTTCACTAATTAAAAAGTAATTTCTTCAGATTTAGAACCAAGTCTTTTTATAACGAAAAATATTCTTTTAAAAGTAGTTGACAAAATAGATATAATAACTATTTTTGCACCGAATTTTATAAGCTATACAAAACTTAAGAAAATTGCTTAAAAATATTTAAATGAAAATCATTCTAAGTGCTATTATAATTGTGTTTCTTTCGGTAAGTACTTTTGCCAACGAAGATATTCTTTTTAATATAAAATCTAACGAAAAATACAATCCGGTTCCGCCTATTATGGAACATATTTCTGATGCCCATAGTTGGCATATTTATGGAGGGGGTCATGACGCTGTAGCTTTACCCTTACCGGTAATTTTATGGACAGCTAATGGATTGGTTACCTTTATGTCTAGTGAATTTCATCATGATGTATCGGGTCGTTATATCGTAACAAAAAAAGGATTGAATTTTGTAAATCGTCATGAAAAAATATACCAATTAGATAATGAAATTAACCGGTTGTATTTTGATGAAAAAGGAAAAGTAACTAATGAAAGACCAATAGACATTTCTATTACTAAAAATATTTTTGCGATGTTAATTTCTATGATAATTCTTTGTTTTGTATTTTTAAAAGCTGCAAAATCTTATCAAGGAGAAGTAAAAGCTCCAAAAGGAATAGCTTCTTTTATGGAGCCACTCATTTTATTTGTTAAAAATGATATTGCCTTGCAAAATATAGGTGAAAAACATCATCAAAGATTTGTTCCATTTTTGTTAACAGCATTCTTTTTTATTTGGTTTAATAATCTTCTTGGTTTAATTCCATTACCAGGATTATCAGGAGCCAACATAACAGGAAACATTGCCTTTACATTGGTATTATCCACCATTACTTTATTGTTAACCAACCTTAACGGGAACAAACAATATTGGAAACACGTTTTTTGGATGCCAGGAGCACCAGTTCCCATTAAAATATTTTTAATCCCAATTGAATTAATTGGCCTTATTGCAAAACCATTTGCTTTGATGATTCGATTATTTGCCAATATGACTGCAGGTCATATTGTGGTTTTAAGTTTAGTTTCTTTAATTTTTATATTTAAGAGTGTTTACATGAGTGCTGTTGCAGTTCCATTCACTCTATTTATTTCAGTATTAGAATTGTTGGTGGCATTGTTACAAGCTTATGTTTTTACAATGTTATCAGCTTTATTTATAGGTTCTGCTGTTGCAGAACATCATTAACTTGTAATTTTTATTTAATTAATATATATTAAAATTATGGTAGGAAGTATCGCAGCAATCGGAGCTGGTTTAGCAGCAATCGGAGCAGGTATCGGAATCGGACAAATTGGTGGTCATGCAATGGATGCAATTGCAAGACAACCAGAAGCAACTTCAAAAATTCAAACAAACATGCTAATTGCAGCAGCTCTTATTGAGGGTGTTGCATTATTTGGCGTGGTTGTATCCCTTATGGGATTGGAAACTGGAGTTGGAGTGTAAAGTCCAACAAATTATTCAAACTCGTAACGGTTGGTTACGAGTTTGATTTATTAAATTAATTAAATACTAATAAATTTTATAAAATGGATAATCCGTTAGTGACCCCCGAGATTGGAATGTTATTTTGGACATTCCTAGTTTTTGTAATACTAATGCTGATATTAACAAAATACGCTTGGAAACCAATATTGAATGCAGTAAAAGAAAGAGAAGCCTCCATTGAAGAAGCTCTTAATGCTGCTAAAGAAGCAAAATTAGCAATGGCAGAATTAAAATCTACCAACGAGGATTTGTTAAATCAAGCTAGAGCTGAAAGAGATGAAATGTTAAAAGAAGCACGGGGAATAAAAGATAATATTGTCGCCAATGCTAAAACAATAGCTAAAACTGAAGCTGAAAAGATTATGATAACAGCTAGAGAGAGCATTCAACACGAAAAAATAGCTGCTATCGCTGAGTTAAAAAATCAAGTTGCAGTGTTGTCCATCGAAATTGCTGAGAAGATTTTAAAGAGCGAATTATCGTCTGCGGATAAACAAAAAACAATTATTGATACTATTGTGAAAGACATTCACTTAAATTAATTCTTAATGAGAGACATTAAAGTAGCATCAAGATACGCCAAATCTCTTTTAGGAATTGCTTTAGAGCAAAACACTTTAGAAGAGGTATATCATGATATGCAAATGATAAGCAATGTTTGCGCTCAAAATAGAGATTTAGTTTTATTGCTAAAAAGTCCCATTGTAAGACGAGATAAAAAAGAAGCTATTTTTACTGAAATTTTTGGAAACAATATCTCCATCATCTCTAATACGTTTTTCTCCATTATCTTAACAAAAAAAAGGGAAGGATTATTACCAGATATTGCCAGCTCATTTATTGATGTTTACAAAACTTATAAAAATATCACTACAACTTATATTACCACTGCTATTCCACTAACAGAAGAACAAAAATTAAAAATTATAGCTCTTTTAAAAAATCAAGGCAATAAAAATATTGAATTAATTGAAAAAATTAATTCAGGACTTATTGGAGGGCTGATTATTAAAATTGGTGACAAACAAGTTGATGAAAGTATAAAAAGAAAACTATCTAACCTGGAAAAGGAATTTGATGAAAATCCATTTGTCAGGGAGTATTAATAATAAAATAAATAAAAATGGCCGAAGTAAAACCCGCAGAAGTATCAGCTATATTAAGACAACAATTAGCTGGTTATAACACGGAAACACAATTAGAAGAAGTTGGAACTGTTCTTCAAGTAGGAGATGGTATTGCACGTATTTATGGACTATCAGAAGTACAAGCTGGAGAATTAATTGAATTTGAAAATGGTTTAGCAGCAATCGTTCTTAACCTTGAAGAAGACAACGTAGGAGCCGTATTATTAGGTTCATCAAAAGGAATTAAAGAAGGTGATACTGTTAAACGAACCAAAAAAATTGCTTCACTAAAAGTTGGAGAAGGATTGTTAGGTAGAGTTGTTAATACACTTGGAAACCCGATTGATGGTAAAGGTACAATAACAGGAGAACTTTACGATATGCCTTTAGAAAGAAAAGCTCCTGGTGTAATTTATAGAGAACCAGTTTCGGAACCATTACAATCTGGTATTAAAGCAATAGATGCAATGATTCCTGTTGGAAGAGGTCAACGAGAATTAATAATTGGCGACAGACAAACTGGAAAAACTACCGTTGCTATCGATACCATTATTAATCAAAAAGAATTTTACGATAGAGGAGAACCTGTTTATTGTATTTATGTAGCAACTGGTCAAAAAGGTTCTACAGTTGCTGGTATTGTTAAAACATTAGAAGAAAATGGAGCAATGGCTTATTCTGTAGTTGTTGCTGCAAATGCTTCCGACCCAGCACCAATGCAATTCTTTTCACCTTTTGCAGGTGCTGCAATTGGAGAATTTTTTAGAGATACTGGTCGTCCTGCTTTAATTGTTTATGATGATTTATCGAAACAAGCTGTTGCTTATCGTGAAGTTTCTCTATTGTTAAGAAGACCTCCAGGACGTGAGGCTTACCCTGGTGATGTATTTTATTTACACTCTAGATTATTAGAAAGAGCAGCAAAAATTATTAATGTTGATAGTATTGCTCAGGCAATGAACGATTTACCTGAATCTATAAAAAACATGGTAAAAGGTGGTGGTTCTTTAACTGCCTTACCAATTATTGAAACACAAGCAGGTGACGTTTCTGCTTACATTCCAACCAACGTAATTTCTATTACTGATGGTCAAATTTTCTTGGAGTCTGATTTATTTAATCAAGGCGTTCGTCCTGCAATTAACGTAGGTATTTCCGTTTCACGAGTTGGAGGTAACGCACAAATTAAATCCATGAAAAAAGTTGCTGGAACTTTAAAATTAGATCAAGCACAATACCGAGAATTAGAAGCTTTTGCTAAGTTTGGGTCAGACTTAGATGCTGCAACGATGTCGGTTTTGAATAAAGGTAAACGTAATGTTGAAATTCTTAAACAAGGACAAAATGCTCCATTGCCTGTAGAACAACAAGTGGCGATTATTTATTTAGGAACAAGAGGTTTAATTAATTCAGTTCCTGTTAATAAAGTGAGGGAATTTGAAACTGAATTCTTAGCTTTTATGCTTAATAAACACCAAGATGTATTAGATTTATTAAGAGCCGGAAAGTTCGATGATAACATTACTTCTACTCTTGAAAAAGTTGCAATAGAATTAACAGCGAAATATAAAAATTAATGTACCAATAAAATAATGTAGCAATGACCAATTGCTACATTATTAAATTGATTAATTGGTAAATTATAAAACATGGCTAATTTAAAAGAAATACGAAATAGGATTACCTCCATTTCATCAACGATGCAAATTACATCTGCGATGAAAATGGTTTCTGCTGCTAAATTGCGTAAGGCTCAAGATGCAATTGTACAAATGCGTCCTTATTCGAACAAATTACAAGAAATTCTTGCTAACTTAAGCACTAGTTTAGATAGTAATGATGGGGTTTACTCCAGGGAGCGTGAATTAAAAAATGTGTTGTTGGTAAGCATTACTTCCAATAGAGGGTTATGTGGAGGCTTTAACAACAATGTAATTAAAGCAGCTCGAAAATTGGCTCTAACCGAGTATGCAACTTGTAATGTTACCATTTTATCGATTGGTAAAAAAAGTCACGATGCATTCAAAAATACACAATGGGGAATTATAGGTTCTGAATTACCCCGTCACACAGAAAAAATATGGGATAATTTAACTTTCGAAGCTTCTTCAAAAATTGCTACTGTTTTAATGGAGCAATTTGCCAACGGCAATCAAGATAAAATTGTATTCATTTATAATCAATTTAAAAATGCTGCCGTTCAGTTGATACAAGAAGAGCAGTTTTTACCAGTTCTTGCTCCAGAAATAAAAAAAGGAAATTCCGCTAACTCAACTGATTATATTTTTGAACCCAATAAAGAATTTATTGTGCAGGAGTTAATTCCTAAGTCATTAAAAACTCAATTGTTTAAAGCGTTATTAGATTCTCGAGCATCGGAACATGGTGCAAGAATGACAGCCATGCACAAAGCAACTGATAATGCTTCTGACTTAATCCACGAACTTAAATTGGTTTACAATAAAGCACGACAAGCTGCCATTACCAACGAAATACTTGAAATTGTTGCAGGTGCTGAAGCTTTAAAATAAAATTAAAAAATAATTATTAAAATGAGTCCCGAAAAAATCGGGACTCTTTTTTTATCTATCAATCCAAATTATACCGATTATACATTCAACATAGTCCAATTTCAGCTATCGTCTTACCAAACTATTTTTATGTTATATCGGCATTAACCATTGTAAAATTATATTTTAGTTTAGACTAAAATATAATTACAATTGGTATAAGTTGAGTATAAATTTAGTTTTCGTAAATTCACCCCAAGAAGTTTTTTTAAATGAAGACATTGTTAAAAAATCCATTGGCACATCTTTTGATTGGTGTTATTGCTGCAATTTTTATATACAACAGCTCTTCTTATTTCTCAACAAATGAATCCGATTTTACTCATTTTAATAGTTCCTTAATCGAAAAAGAAAAAATTTCCGAACAGCAACTAGAAGAGTTAATTACATCTAACACTTCCACCAATCAATTTTCCTATTCAAAAAAACTGGAGCAGCTAACTAAAAATAAAGGAATTTCTTTATTTATTATCGAACAGGAGAAACTTGTTTTTTGGACCAACAGAACTATCTATTATATACCAACTTTAAAAGAGTTTAATGCGGCAAATGGAATTGTAAAGCTTAAAAATGGTTGGTATCAATACTTGCTTAAAAAAAGTACTAACAAAACTTATTTAGCACTCATACTCATAAAAAATGATTATCAAATTACGAATAAATACCTTAAAAATAGATTCCATGATAGTTTTAAGCTAAACAATAAAGTAGCTATTGTAAATGATTCTACTAAAACTGACGCAACTATTATTCGCTCTAAAAATGGAAACTATTTGTTTTCCTTACTTAAGAGTCAGGAAAATGAACCAACCTCAAAAAAGTACAATTGGTTTATTGTAATTCTTTTTTTTATCGCCTATTTTTTAATTATTTCCTTCATCAGTAAACAAACTAGAAAAATTATTTTTTTAAGAAATTTTTCCCCATTAATTGTCATCATTTTTATAGTAATTAGCAGGTTACTTTTACTCTGGTTTCCTATTTTTAAATCGCTGTTTAATCAAGAACTATTTGAGCCAACAGTGTTCGCTCAATCTGCATTTTTACCTTCCTTAGGAGATTTATTAATAAGTTCCGTATTATTTTCTGTAATTATTTATTATTTAGCACTGACTATTAAAAAAATTAATCCTTATCGTCCATCTTTTGTAGTTTTCTTTTCTATTATTATAGCCTTATTCCCTTTGGCTTTAGCCGATTTAATTGAAGGATTAATAACCAACTCTAAAATCAATTTCGACATCAATTATTTACTTGATTTAAATGCTTACAGTTTTGTTGGAATGGGTTCTATCATTTTATTATTTATTAGCTTCATCTTATTTATTAAAATATCCTATAGCCATTTTTTAGACAAAGCTTTTAAAAGAAATCAGCTCATTACCATCTATTGGACTAGCAGTCTTTTGTCGGTAATTATTGGTCATTTTTTCTTAGGCATCAACGCATTATTAACCTCTTGGGTGTTGTTAGTAATTTTGGCATTTTCATTTTCAACTACTTCAAAACTTAGCTTTTATAGAAGTGCTTTTTTAGTATTGGTGGTTTCCTTAACAACGTCCTGGGGTTTTATTCATCATGGGAAAGAAAAAGAAAAAATAAATAAAGAATTTATTGCAAAAAAGTTGGCAAAAGAACGAAACCCTGTTGCTGAATATTTATTTGAAGAAATTAAAGAAAAAATTGAAAAAGATACCTTTGTTATCAATAATATTAGTACCTATTGGAATGATAAAAGCAAAGTTGATAACCACATCATTAATCATTATTTTGGTGGATTTTGGAATAAGTATGATATAAATATAATTTCACCCTGTCGGGAAAATGATTCTATTATAGTGGAGGGAAACAAGAGTGTCAACTGCTTGAATTTTTTCCAAGAGAAAATAGCGAAAGAAATTGACGACCCTTATCAAATTAATGAAACCTTAAATTTTCTTTATTCTGATGAAGGTATTAGCAGTTACTTAGCCAAATTAAAAATAAGTACTACACTTAATTCAGAGCAAAAAGAATGGTTTTTATTTATCGAATTATTTCCAAAAAATTTCTCAAAAACCGAGGGGTATCCCGAATTACTGTTAAATGAAAAAGATGTTACTTCTCAGTTAAATACGAATCAATATTCGTATGCTAAATACAAAAAAGGCAAGTTAATTGATAATGCTGGAAAATTTAATTACGACATCGAATTAAGTGATAAATATAGGTTTGATAAAGATGGCTTCTTTATCCGTCAGCTAACGGATGGCTCAGCTTATCATGTTATTTACCAAAGCGACAAAAACACAACCATCATTTTAAGTTCTCCGGAAAAAACTATCTTTAATTACATCACTACCTTCTCTTACTTTTTTATTATCACCAGTTTGCTTGTTTTAATTATGGGATTATTTTTTAAAATATCACCATTTAATTGGCAATTAGCCTTAACCGACTTTAGTACAAAAATTCAATTATTTATTATTTCCTCCATTTTCCTTTCGTTTATTTTGTTTTCATGGGGAACATCTTATTACATTAAAGAACAATACAAGGAAAAAAATAAAACACAATTAACAGAAAAAGTACAATCCGTATTAATTGAATTGGAACATAAATTAGGTGATAAAAAAGTACTTACCAGTAATATGTCCGATGAAATGACCTATTACATGGTTAAATTCTCCAATGTATTTTATACCGATATTAATTTATATGACACAAAAGGAGTGTTATTAGCTACCTCAAGACCAGAAATTTATGAACGAGGTTTAATAAGTCCACAAATGAATCCTGAAGCCTATCAAGAAATTCATCTTCAAAAAAAATCAAACTTTACTCATAATGAAAACATTGGAGAGCTAGGTTATTTATCTACTTATGTTCCTTTTAGAAATAATAAAAATCAGATTTTAGCTTACCTTAACTTACCCTATTTTGCCAAACAAAACGAATTAGAAAATGAGTTGTCTTCCTTCTACACTTCTTTAATAAATATTTATGGGTTGTTGTTTTTAATTTCTACCATCATTGCTGTGTTTTTCGCCAACTACATTTCCGAACCAGTAAGAATGATTAAAAATAAAATAAGTGCCTTACAATTAGGAAAATCGTACGATTTATTAGAATGGCAGTCAAATGATGAAATAGGTGCTTTGGTTTATGAATACAACAAAAAAGTAGTAGAGCTAGAAAAAAGTGCTACCCTGTTAATTAAATCGGAACGAGAAAGTGCTTGGAGAGAAATGGCAAAACAAGTTGCTCACGAAATTAAAAATCCACTAACTCCTATGAAATTAAGTATTCAGCAATTACAAAAATTAGCTAATGATGATTCCATTGACATTAAAGAACGTATTAATAGGACTACCAAAACATTAATTGAACAAATAGATACACTTACTAAAATTGCCAATGAATTTTCGAATTTTGCCGTCATGCCAAAAACACTGGAAGAAAAATTAAATTTAATTCCAATTATTGAAACTACTTTAGACTTATATAAAGAAGAAAATGTTAGCCTATCTTTTACCAATAACTGTAAGGAGGAAGCAGCTATTCTTGCTGATAAAGACCAAATTTCGAGAGTTTTTAATAACTTAATTAAAAATGCCATTCAAGCAATTCCAGAAGATACATTTGGAGAAATTGATGTTTCTATTTCTACCGAAAATAAAAACTTTATCATTAAAATTAAAGACAATGGAATTGGCATTTCTGAACATCAAAAAGACAAAATATTTGTTCCCAACTTTACTACCAAAAGTACAGGAATGGGACTTGGATTAGCAATCGTAAAAAACAGTATCGAAAATGCTAATGGTCGCATTTGGTTTGAATCCAAAGAAAATGTAGGCACCACTTTTTTTATTGAATTACCAAAAACCTAGTGGTTACTTTATTTTGAATCATTCTTAATTAGAATATTTTTGAGTAATTTTGATTTTTAAAATTGTAAAATGTACGGAATAAAAGATTACGTAAGTAGAGCTAAAAAATTTGCCAATAATAAATCGAACATCGGTCCACGAAAGTTGTCAACACTAATGATATATGCTACCGACCTTTGTGATTCACAATGTAAACATTGCAACATTTGGGCAAAACGACCTGTTAAATACCTCTCTTTTGAAAAGATTAAGGAAATTATGAAAAGTAAAGCCGTTTCAAAAGATACAGCAATTGGATTAGAAGGCGGAGAGTTTATGTTACACCCAGAAGCAATGGAAATAATGGAGTGGTTTACTAAAAATCATCCGAATTTCGATTTACTTTCAAATTGTTTAAAGCCTGATAGTTTAATAGAAGCTGTAAAAAAATTTCCACCAAAACGTTTATATATTTCATTAGATGGCGATAAGGAAACTTATCAGCACATGAGAGGAAAAGATGGTTATGATAGAGTTATTCAAGTGATACAGGCATTAAAAGACATTGTTCCTATTTCTACTATGTTTACTCTTTCTCCTTACAACAATTTTGATGACATGCGACATGTTGCGGAAGTATGTAAAAAAGAAGGTGTTGACATGCGTGTTGGAGTTTATAACGACATGAGTTTTTTTGACACTGACGACAAAGCCCACGAAACAGGAATTGCCACTAAAACAGCCGAAAAATTAATTCCCAACTATATAGATGGAGACAAAGGTTTAGATGTGAAAGAAGGAATTAACAAACCCATTTTTACGGATTTAACAGATAGTAATTTTAAAGAAAAAATCCCTGCTATTGTAAAAGAGTTTAAAGAAAATTACGACTTTTTAGTGTTGTATGATGAATGGAGAAAAGGTGATTTAAAAATGTCGTGCAACAGTATTATTGATTCCTTGTGCATATTGCCTAATGGAGATGTTCCTTTGTGTCAAAATTTGGATGTTAAAATCGGTAATGTTTTTAATCATTCGCTCGATGAAATTATTAATGACAAAGAAACCAAGAAAACCCAAAAGCATTACCAGCACAATTGTAATGGTTGTTGGGTAAACTTTCATCGTAAGTATGATGTTGTATTACACCGTATGTTCGAAAAATATTTTGGAAAAGGAATGACCGAAAAAATGTTTGGCAAATACCAATGGGAAGCTGACCGTAAAAAAACCTACGCCAAATACATGAAAGAAACCGAAGCAGAATTTGCTTGATAATTAACTACTGTTTCGAGCAATTCGCAGCTGCTCAATGGCTTCATAAGTAGGAACTAATGAACTAAGCGAAGAACAATTGGTTGCATTTCCATTTTCACACAATTGTAAAAAAGCTGCTAACTCACTATAATAACCTGCAGAATAGATTTGATTATGCACTTTTACTGGTAAAAAACTATTTTGTTGGTACAAGGTTGAAGTTTGAGGAATGAATGTTTTCACTTTTTCTAAGGGAATATTCAAGATAACTTTAGGTTTGCTTTGAAAAGTTAATTTTGAAGTATTTTCGGTAATATACTCACCTTTAGCAGTATTAATTGTTAACACATCCTGAGCTTCCATCCAAGAAAAGGCTGTAGAAAACTCAATACTTCCACATACTCCATTTTCGTGCTGAACTTGTGCCAAATAAATGATAGTTCCTTTTTCCTTAATTACTTTAATGTGTTCTACTTTTCCTGTGCCAAATAAGAAAAAAAGTGCATCTAACGGGTGGATAAATAAATCTAATAATTCATCACCTTCTGGGTAACTTCCTGTTTTATATTTTAACGTATAATAACTAGCTTGTTTAACTTTATTGAACAAGATATTATAAACTGGAGAATATCTTCTTTGCAATCCCGTTAAAACTTGTGCTGAACTTTGTCCTTCTGCAACAATCAATTCTTTTAATTCGGCTAAAGATGAGCAAGGTGGTTTTTCGATAAATACATTTTTATTACTTCCTAAAATTTGTTTGGCTATACCAAAATGTGCTGATGGATTAGCCGATACAAAAACTCCTTTTATTTCACTATCTTCCAATACATCTGATAGTTGAGTGGTAGCAGTTGTATTTGGATAATTATTTTGAATTAAATCAACCGTATCTTGGCTTTGAGCAACGATGTATTTTAAATCAACATTTAAATAATTAAGAACTGGGTAAAGGTTATGAATAGAATGATTACCTATTCCGACAAAAGCATACTTTCCTTTGTACTTTTTTTGAAGTAATCCTTTTTTTCTAATTTTTTTATATCGTTCTATAATTTTGTTCAAAGTTTGAGGTTTTTATACAAATCGCACATAAATATCTCCCCAAGAAGTATCTAAAAATTCTTTCGTTTGAATGTAGTTGAGCATTTCTTTACCGGAAATCCAATTGGATAAAGATAAATTCATTTTTTCGGCAAAAGAATAGTTACACTCAATACTTCCAAGTTTATTTAAGTGATTAATACAATTTATTAAAACTTGAAGATTTTCAGGAACAATGTATTCTAACGAAATCGTTTTTAATGGTTTTGATAATCCTTTTAATACATCATATTCATAACCTTCTACATCTATTTTACAAAATACTGGTGTTCCATATTTATCGAGTAAAGTATCTAGTGTTGTCATCTCAATATCAACAGAAGTGTTCCAATTGGTGCCTTTAAATCGGTCTTCTTTCATCACTTCAATATGCTCTTTTGAAAAGGAGGAAATAGCAGATAATTCAGACACATATAATTTTTCTACACTTTCCTTTTCACCCAAACCCTTCGTAACTAATTCTATTTTATTGCCAAACCTTTTTATTAATTTTTCATAACATTTTTGTTGAGGTTCAATGGCAATTACTTTAGCTCCTAATTCTAAAAAAATAACTGTTCTGTTTCCGATGTTTGCTCCAACATCAAAGCATAAATCTCCAGGTTGAATAAATTGTCTATAAAATTCTCTTCGTTCGGATTTACTAAACAAAGTAATTATTTTGTTCTCCATATTTATTGCAAAACCATACAATCCAAAAAATCTAAAAACACTTATTATTATTTTTTTCATTACCCCTACCTTAATTATTCGATGGATTCATGAGTAAACTATTAAGAGTAACAAATCTATCTTTCAATCCTTTTTCCATTCCAGCCTCTTTGTATCTTTGGTTCGTCATAATAATAATTTGTTCGAGAATATATTTCGCTCTTTCCGAATCTTGTTTTACTTTTTCTTTATCTTTTCCTTTTAAAGAGTTGTAATACATTAAATCATTTTCATATAAATCAATCAAACTACCAATGATTTTATTTCCTTTTTCAAATTTTCCAATCTTGTAGTAATTTTCTGCAACTGAGAGCATAAAATAAGAATAAGGAACATTTTTTTCGGGCATTACTTCAACGCATCTATCCAAAACTTTTTCAGCTTTTTCATTTTGCCCTAACCTAATAAATTCTCCAGAAAGACGGGAAAAATTATTTCTAAAATTCATACACATTCTTCTGTTATTCTCATTCATATATATTTCACCACCTTCCATTCCTCCCCATTTAAATTTATTCATTAAATTCTCGTTCATAATTTCTGTAGCCACTTCTCCAGTTTGTCCATCAAAACTTTGTGATTTAAAAGGCACTAATCTATAAGCTAATCCTTCTAATTGAAAAAAGTCAGTTAATCCTAAATAGCTTTCCGCACCCGTGGTAATGGCAAAATAAATTGGTCTTTCCCAATTGTTTGCAGCCAAAATATCCAAAATAATCAAATCATTTTTCATGATATAATTTTTCCCGATTTTCCACTCTATATTATCAAGTATTCGGGCTGAATCTTTTATAGAAACTGTACCATTTGCCAAAACTTTTGCTTTATCTACAGTTAGTTTAAAGTTTTTAGTTGGAATGTAATCCACTTGTTTTTGTGCTTGCCCAACTCCAACTTTAGATTTTGGAGTGTCATCTGCAACAAATGCCATAATTTCATCTACATCTCTAAAGCCTGTTATTTCTTGCCTTTCGTAAATTGGAACATAATCATTGGTTCCTTGTCTTAGCTTAGATTCAGGTAAATATTGAGGAATTCCATCCGCATCCCATGCTTTTCTTCTCATTTGATTAATGTACCAATCGGTATTTAACAAACTTAAATTCACCACCCTAACGTCTGTTCGGTAATGAAGTACCTCCTGAACATACCAAAGTGGAAAAGTATCATTATCTCCATTGGTAAATAATATTGCGTTAGGAGCACAAGAGTTTAAATAATTTTTTGCAAAATCGCTAGCGGTATAAACTCCATTACGGTTATGGTCTTCCCAATTTTGATTAGCCATTAATGTTGGTACAGCAATAAGACACGCTAAAGAAACCAAAAGAGCACTCATCAAATTAGGCACTCTTTTGCTCAATATATCATAGAGGGCATATACTCCTACTGCAATCCAAATTGCAAACACATAAAATGAACCCACGTAAGCATAATCTCTTTCTCTTGGTTGTGGAGAAGGTGGGTTGGTGTAAAAATTAATCATCATTCCTGTAAAAAAGAATAATAAACCAAGCACCAGCCAATCTTTAGGGTCTTTATAAAATTGATAAATTAAACCAATTAACCCTAAAAGAAATGGTAAAAAATAATATTTATTATGACCCGGATTGGTTGTCGTGCTTTTAGGTAGTTTATCCTGATTACATAACCTAAGTTCATCTAAAAACTTAATTCCACTCATCCAGTTTCCATTAACGATATCACTTGGTCCTGTGTTTTGAATATCACTTTGTCTTCCTACAAAATTCCACATAAAGTATCTCCAATAAATATTGCCCCATTGATAATTAAAGAGAAAAGCCATGTTTTCTCCAAAAGTTGGAATTTTTATTGTTTCGCCATTTGATGCTCTTTTATTTTTCCCTTTAAAGTTAGTCCAAGCTTTATAATCTGCAATATGATGAGATTGAGGACTCCACATACGAGGTAAAAAACCAGATGTATTTTCATCATAGTTCGGTTCATTTTTATCACCTTCACCAACGGCTTCATATTTGCCTTCTTTTATATTTTGAAAATAAGTTGTAGAACCTTCCACATAAGGTTCTTGAGCATCTAATGGGGTATTAAAATATTGCCCAGTTAAAAATGGTGCTGAACCATATTGCTCCCGATTTAAATAGGATAATAAACTAAATGCATTTTCTGGATTGTTCTCATCCATTGGTGGATTGGCTGCAGACCTAACCATAATAACAGCATAAGTAGAGTAACCAATAAGAATTACTGCAACGCATAAGATTGCAGTGTTCCACAACACTTTTCCTTTTTTTTGTGTGTAATAAATACCAAAAGAAACTAAACAAACTAACAGAAAAATATAAAACAATAAACCTGAATGAAAAGGCAGACCCATGCTGTTAACAAAAAACAATTCAAACATTGCTCCCACTTTTATTGTGCCAGGTATAATTGCAAACTGGACAATACCTAAAACTAATACTGAAAAACCTGCCGCTTTTACAAAGTTTTTAAAATTTAGTGCTCTAGTTTTAAAATAATATAAAAATACCATTGCAGGTATTGCAAGTAAATTTAATAAGTGGACACCGATTGATAATCCCATTAAATAAGCAATAAAAACTATCCAGCGAACACTATGTTTTTCAGTTGCTACAGCATCCCATTTTAAAATACCCCAAAATACCAATGCAGTAAATAAGGATGACATAGCATAAACCTCTCCCTCTACAGCCGAGAACCAAAATGAATCTGAAAAAGTATAGGCTAAAGAGCCTACCGCAGCAGCACCAAAAATAGCTATTGATTTAGCAGCTGTAATTTCTCCGCTTTTAAGAGCCAATTTGTTGACAATTCTAGTTATTGACCAAAATAAAAATAAAATAGTGAAAGAACTACTTAAAGCAGAAAGCACATTAATTGCATACCCAGCATATTCGGCGGCAGAAAACATGGTAAACAATCTACCTATTAGCATAAAAAGTGGTGCTCCAGGTGGGTGTCCAACTTCTAAATTATAAGCTGTTGCAATAAATTCACCACAATCCCAAAAACTAGCTGTAGATTCAATGGTAGAAACATACACGTAGGTAGCAACTACCCAAATTACCCATCCAATTATGTTATTTAGTTTTTTGTAATCCATCACTATAAAATTTATAATTTACGAAAATATGAAATTATAAAGTAATTCTAGTTAAAGGTTGTTAATTGATGTTAAAAAAAGTCAGAAGTCGGAAGACCGAAGACGGAAGACGGAAGACCGAAGCACGAAGTCTGTGGTTGGAAGTTTCTTAGTCCGTCAGCTAATGGATTCCAACTTAAAAAAATACAAAATTGTTGTTCAGGAAAAATATTTTATTACTTTTGCCGTCCTTATTGTCCGATGGTGTAACTGGCAACACGTCTGGTTTTGGTCCAGAAGAGTCCAGGTTCGAGCCCTGGTCGGACAACAAAAGCCCTCCGATACTTATCGAAGGGCTTTTTCTTATTCGTAAAAAGTTGTTGTGTAATCATGCCCAATAATATCTCTGTCGATTAAAAAAGAGAACATTTTTTATCTGTTTATATTTTACTAAAAACTCTATGGATGATCATAGTAAAATCTAAAAATATCTTGTTAACCGAAGCCATTATTGATGGCATATTTTACCAAATCAGCGGTATTTTTTAAATTAAGTTTTCGAATCATGTTAAGCTTGTGTGCTTCAACTGTTCTGTCGCTAATAATAAATTCTTTTGCTATTGCTCTGTTGGTGATTCCTTTCACAATTAATTTTAAAATTTGAAGTTCTTTTTCGGTTAAAATCAATTCTTTTTTTTTTATTGTTTGCCAATAACAAATCAATTAATTTAATAGAAATCTCATTACTATAAAATTTACCTCTATTGTAAACGGTGTTAATGGCTTCAATAATTTTTTCTCTTGTAGCATCTTTAAGAACATAACCCAAAGCTCCTGCATTTATCATTTTCATAAAATAAGCTTCTTCTGAGTGCATAGTAAGTGCTAAAATTTTAATGTTGGGATATTGTTTTGTAATAATTTCCGTTGCATCTATTCCGTTCATTTCTGGCATAGTAATATCCATTAAAACAACATCAATAGTTTCTGATTTCTTCTTTAAGTAATTAATAGCTTCTTTACCATTGCTACATTCTGCAATAATTGTTATGTGATTAGTAGTATTAATAATTGATTTCATTCCACTTCTAATGAATTTATGATCATCAACTAATAAAATCTTTATTTCTGGCATAACTATTTATTTAAGGTGGGTTCTAAAAATTGATTTCTTTCAAAAAATAAAGAAAATAAATAAGATGCTAGGCATATTTTTTTTGGAATAGCCTGAGCTATTTCAAAAAAATATAACGCAGTCAGATTGTTTGTTATCTTTATTCCCATTGGGTTTTCATAGTTTTTCATATACTGCTTCAAATTTCCTTACATTATCCCGATAGTGTTTCAAAAATTTTCATTGTCTCTAAAAAACTATGAAAATTTTGATGCGAATCAATTTTTAGAACCCACCTTAATTCAAATGCTGTGGAAAAACAATATCGTATTCAGTTCCTTTATTAATAACACTATTAATTATTAAATTCCCTTTAAAAGAGGCTATTCTATTTTTGATATTTTTTAATCCATACCCCTTAAAAATTTCAACATCCTTTATGTTAAAGCCAACTCCATTGTCCTTTAAATTTAAAATGATATTATCTTTCTTTATAGCTATCTCTATATTAATTATGGTAGCATTACTATGTTTGATGCTGTTATTAATAAATTCTTGAATAATTCTGAAAATAG
>Ga0156332_1763_pt1 | contig 20355 bp, 8 predicted proteins | sample RifCSPlowO2_12_FD_107980 | JGI IMG/M metagenome (GOLD analysis project Ga0156332, IMG submission 107980) | Bacteroidetes bacterium RIFCSPLOWO2_12_FULL_31_6
TTTTACAATGATTTGCTGCAATGGTAAAAATCCATGTTTTAAAATTTTTGGAGGTATCAAATTTATCAGCAGATTCGACAACTTTTAGGAAAACATCTTGCGTGAAATCCTGAGCTTTTGCTTCGTCCTGACGTAACATTTTGTACATGTAATACGAGATTCGATTACTGTAACGAGCATACAATTCATTAAATGCCGATTCGTCTCCCTTTTGGAGAGACGACATCAACACTTCATCCGATATATGGGCTAAATTACTCAAGATTCAATTGCACTTTGATATCTTCAAAATAGGGAGTTCCTTTAGTTAACTGGATTAATAAATCCTTTGTTTTTTTTGCTTTTTCATTGTTTTCTATCAGATAATAATGTTGGTACAAAGCCATCAAACCTGGTAAATAGGAATAATTATGGTTTCTATCCATTTCAGGAAATTCGCTTTGGTAGAAATTATATTTCACATGATCCAATAGAAATTTATTTTCAAAATGATTTACAATCAGAGCCGTGTTATCCATCATTTCTTCTGAGTATTGGTAAATAACCCCGACATTATACAATTTTTCATAAAAGGCTGAATCCTTTGCTACAATTCCCTTATTGGAAAAATATAAAGGTAAATCACCTCTGTTTTTAATAATGTGTTCAATAATTTTAGAGATTTCAACATCACCTTCCAATGCTGGAATGTTTAATTCTTTGAAAAGTCTGTTTCTATACTCAGGATTCGTAATTAAATATATGTTCCAAACATGGACATCTTTTCTGAAATTATCTGCACATTGTGCAATCCATAAAGGGTAGGTGTCATTATCGCCACCAGTCATTAAAATAGCTTTTTCTTTTGCATTTATTAGTGAGTTATATGCACGAGCCATTAAGTTAGGGGAGTGATGACCAGATTCCTTCCATCGTGTTGCTACTTCTTTAAGTTTTTCACTATTCGGTGTAAGTATTTCATAAATATTCATCAAAGTAGGATAAATATCAGGATTTAAAGGGTTTAACTCATAGGCTTTTAATGAATATTGTGCAATTTTTTCTTGCTCCTTTTTATCATGAGTTTTCCAAATAGAGTAGTACCAAGCCATTATTCTGTAGTAGGCAAAAGTTCCTTTTATTGCTTTTTCCATTTGAGGTACTACTTCAGATTCTTTAGTTGTCCAAACTGTTTTTTCATTTTCATCTTTTGCCGTGTATCTGGCCATACGTGCTGCGGCATAAAAATTAATCCATGCATCACCATTTTTGCTGTCTTTTTTAAGTTCTTTTCCCCAAAGAGAATATTGTTGCGTGAACCATTCAAAATCATGGGGTTCTTTTACAATAGAATTGACTTTTTGAGGTTTTTCTTGTGCAAATGTCAAAAAGACACTGCATAACATTGAAATTAGAATTGCTTTTGTTTTCATAACGGTTAAATTTTTCTCGTAATACACAGAAGTATCAAAAAGGTTCGGAACTTTTATGAAATTATACATTTAAATAATTTAAATGGAATTCATGAGAACCTTAATTTAAAATAAAAAAGTTTCGAAATAAATCTAATCGCTTTAGAATTCAATATTTTTAAATTTGTGGAGAATTATATTGAATACGAAAAATTAGAAGCGTTGGAACGTGTGTTCTATTTACCCGCCAGGGCGAAACGAAGTGGAGACATAATAAGAATTATAAGAAAAAACGAACTAAAAACATACCACTAAAAAACAATATCGTTTTGTCTTATAATGTATTGCATTATGTTAATATAGCTTAGGTTTTTAAAGAATTAATTCTTTAAAAAGGGCAAAAAAAAATTATCAAAACAAAATCAAGTAAGGGTTTAAAATTTGCTATTTTTCATAGCAATTTTAAACTCTTACCTACCGCTTTTCTTTAGCGAAAAATGTGCCCCGCTTTTTGGCGGGGCTTATTTTTTAGCTGCGTGAGGGATAGAAGCGGCATCCTTTCTGTTTTTCACAGAAAGATATAGCGGATAGCCCGACCTTTAGGGCACGCCCAACAAATCTAACTTTGCCTTAATAAAAACTATTAACAATTCAGGATAAAATATCAATTTATCTGTATCTTTCGGATTCAATTTCTGACCTAAATAAAATGGCATTATTTCAAACTTCTGTACTAAATAATTATCTTAAACGACAAAATGCAGAAGCGATTACTAAAGCGTATAAAAAGTTTGCAAAATACTTTTTAGATACTACCATTCAACAAAACATTAGAGAAAGTAAAGAAGAACAATTTCAAGAAGGTTTTTTACGTGAACTTTTTGTAACCATTTTAGGTTATACGCTTAACCCACATGCCAATTTTGATTTAACCACCGAGTTAAAAAATGAAAAAGGAGCAAAAAAAGCCGATGGTGCTATTTTAAAAAACGGAAATGCACTTGGTGTAATTGAACTAAAAAGTACCAAAACCAAAGATTTAGAAAGCATACGCCAACAAGCTTTTGATTACAAAGCCAATCAAACGGATTGTGTTTATGTGGTTACTTCCAATTTTGAAAAACTACGATTTTATGTAAATAATGCCGTTGAATTTGAAGAGTTTGATTTGTTTACGCTTAACCAAGAACGATTTGCATTACTCTATTTGTGTTTGGAAAAAGAGAATTTGCTCCAAAACATTCCGTTAAAAATTAAGGAAGAATCGATACAAGTTGAAGAACAAATTACCAAAAAGTTTTATGGCGATTATTCGTTATTTAAACGCGAATTGTATCGCGATTTAGTAAAACTAAACATGAAAAACGAAGTGTTTAGAGTTGAGTTTAACAAGGAAGATACAGAAAGAGCCAACAAAAACATTAAACAAAATTTGTTTAAAAAATCGCAAAAACTTATCGACCGTTTTTTGTTTATCTTTTTTGCTGAAGACAGAAATTTGTTGCCTCCAAATTCTACCGTAAAAATATTGGAACAATGGAATAAATTAAAAGAATTAGACGAAGAAGTCCCATTGTACGACCGTTACAAAAAGTATTTTAATTATTTAGATACAGGGCGAAAAGGCACCGACAAAACTGCCGAAATTTTTGCATACAACGGTGGTTTGTTTAAACCTGATGCGGTGTTGGATAGTTTGTTGATTAGTGATGAACTGCTTTACAAACACACCAATATACTTTCTATTTACGATTTCCAGAGCCAAGTAGATGTAAATATTTTAGGACATATTTTTGAAAACTCGTTAAATGAAATTGAAAGTGTAAATGCCGAAATTGAAGGCGTTGAATTTGATGCACAAAAAACCAAACGAAAAAAAGACGGTGTTTTTTATACGCCAAAATACATTACCAAATACATTGTAGAAAATACAGTTGGTAAACTTTGTACCGAAAAAAAAGCCGAACTTGAAATTAACGAAGAAGAATACACCAAAAGCCGTAAAGGTAGAACCACAGCCAAATTAAAAGAATTAAAAGACCAATTGGAAAATTACCGAAATTGGTTGCTGCAAATTACCATTTGCGACCCTGCTTGTGGTAGCGGTGCATTTTTAAACCAAGCGTTAGACTTTTTAATAAAAGAACACCAATACATTGATGAATTACAAACCAGTTTGTTAGGTGGTGGTTTTGTGTTCCCCGATATTGAAAATACGGTTTTGGAAAACAACATTTTTGGAGTTGACCTAAACGAAGAAAGTGTAGAAATAGCCAAACTCTCGTTGTGGCTACGAACCGCACAACCACGAAGAAAACTAAACGATTTAAACAACAACATTAAATGTGGCAACTCACTTATTGATAATAAAGCTGTTGCAGGAGATAAAGCCTTTAAATGGCAAGATGAATTTACTCACGTATTTGCTAAAGGTGGTTTTGATGTAGTAATTGGAAATCCGCCTTATGTTTTTGGTGGTAATAAAGGAATAAATGATTTAGAAAAACAATTTTTCAAAACAAATTATGTTACTGGTAATGGAAAAGTTAACTTATTTACATTATTTATTGAAAAATCAAATAATATATTAAAGAATAATGGCGAATTCTCCTTCATAATTCCTAATACTTTTCTAAGAGTTACCTCTTATCATGACTCAAGACGTTATTTTATAGAAAATTTTAATTTTAGAGAGTTAGCAGATATAGGAAATGATGTATTTGCTGGTGCTGTAACATCTGCAATAATACTACTAGCTTCAAAATCAAATACAACTGAAAGTTCAAAATTAAAAGTAATTAAGGATTTTTCTGGCAGATTCTCCTCAGTCGCTTTAAAGGATATTATTAAAAACAATTATCTAATTACTTCTAATTTAAATAATGATTCTTCCGAAGTATTAAATAAAATTACTTTAGGAAGTACGCTGCTGGGAAGAGAATGTAAAGAAATGATTTTTGGTGTAGTTATTACAAAGAATAAAGACGAAGTTGTAAGTGAAATTCAAAAAGAAGGTTATAAACCATTTTTAGAAGGAAAAGACATTTCATCTTATTATATTAAACCTATACATCAATTTTTAAATTATTCTAAAGAATTACTACATAGAGCTAGAACTATAGAGGTCTTTGAAGCAGAAGAAAAATTATTAGTTCAAAGAATAACTGGTGGAAAAAATCCGTTAAAGGTAGCATATGATAATAATAAATATTTCAATAAAGAGTCAATAAACAACATTATACTTAATGATAATTCAAAATTGAAATCCAAATATGTATTATGTATTTTGAATTCAAGTTTAATAAATTGGTATTATAACAATCAGTTTACTAATGGTTCTACGCTAACTGTTAACATTTCAAAAGAGTATTTATCAAGAATTCCAATAAAAATAGTTGATAATCAAGAACTGTTTATAATAAAAGCAGATTTAATGCTTTCTTTAAACAAAGATTTTCATTTTATTATTGAAAAATTTAATAAATACATTCAATCAAATTTTCAAATTGAGACTATTTCTAGCAAAATCCAAAATTTCTATTCCTTAGATTTTAATAGTTTTATTAAGGAACTAAACACAACTATTAAAACAGCTAAAGGCACGCCACTAACCAAACTCCAAGAAATGGAATGGATGGAGGTTTTTGAAACAAAAAAAGCAGAAGCCCAAACCTTAAAAGCCGAAATAGATAAAACTGATAAGGAAATTGATAAAATGGTTTATAAGCTTTATGGGTTGAGTGAGGAAGAAATTAAAATTGTGGAGGGAGCAACTGTATAGTACGAATAGCCCGACCCGCATGGACACGCCCAAATAATTCAACTTTGCCTTAAAACCTATCTTTTTGTTAACTGTAGGTTTTCCTTTCATGACTACTTTTTTTAGCGTAGATTAACTAGTGTAATTTATGTGTTTATACTGAAATCTTTAAAAAGAAATATATATCATAAAATATACCCCACATTATTATTACTTTACGACTCATAAATAAAAAGAAAAATCATCTTACTTTTATAAAAAATTAATAAATTTTTTGCCATTAAAAATGGATTGTGATATCAATTTAGAATAAAAAATATGGTGAAATAAAACTTTAGAAAACATGCTGCAAAGTAAAAATTATTACGAAGATATCGTCAAGAGAATTAGTGTATTAAGACTATATATTCACCGAATGAGCAAAGACGGATTGGTGGATATCAATCATTATTGTGAAAATTTTGTCACTTTACTTTTGAATCATCTACAAAATGAGGTATTTGTTAATTTAAATAACGAACAAAAAAATTATCCTGGTATAGATCTAGGAAGTAAAAAAAGTAAAATTGCATATCAAATTACATCTCAAAAGAAGTCTACTAAAATTGATAAAACTGTCGCTACCATAATAGATCAAGAAGGTTATGATGATTATAATCATTTGAAATTTTTTATTTTAACAAATAAACAAAAAAGTTACTCAAAAGAATATGACCTTGGTGGTTTTATGAAGTTTAATCCTAAAGAAGATGTTGTTGATTTTGATTGGTATTTGGATGAAATACAGAATAAACCTGCGGCTTACTTAAAAGAAGTTTTAGAAATCACTGACTCTGAGATAGAATCAATTCTTTGTAAATATGATTCCCATACTAAAATTCTTCAAGCAAAAGTAATAGATCCAACATTTTATTCAACGGGATTTCCTGAAGAAATTGTAGCGGATTTAATTGATAGGGAACATGTTAATATCAGAATAGAAGAGTATTTAAAGGATAATGATTTGGTTTTTATTGAAGGAGATGAGGACTGTGGGAAAACAACTGTATGTAGTCAATATGCAAAACTTAATTCAGAATACACGATTTCAATATTCTTTAGTCCTAATCATATTACAGATTACAGGTTGGAATATTTCTACTCAAATTTTGTTAATCAAGCAAAATATATGCTAAATGCATATGATTTAATTAATGAATTTGATCCCGTAAGTGTTGACGCATACCAACAATGCTTCCTCCCTTTAAGAAAACTTCATAAATCAGAAAAGAAAAAAATTACTATTATTTTGGATGGGCTCGAAAATAAAATAGATAATGATAAGCAATTTATAATAGACATATTAAATAATTTGCCTTTAGGGAATAGCCAGTTTAATTATGTCATTAGCGGTAGTAAATCTAAATTTCAAGAAACGTATACAAAAATAACGAATCATACAAACGCCACAATTGATTTGGGGGGGGGGATTTCAGAGTTGGAAATAAAACAATATTTCGGAATAACAAATGAAATACCTTCAAAAGAAAAAAGAAAATTGATGCAAATATCTAAAGGATTCCCTGGAAGACTTAAAACTATAAAAAGAATAATTGATGAAAGGGATCAAACTTTAGAAGAAGCCTTAAACGAAAATTCTGTCGAGTATTCAAATTGGGTAGAAATTGATTGTGATTCTATTTCTTTAGAAGATCCTCTCACAAACAAGTTAATGAGCGTAATTACTTTAAGAGATTTGTCATACTGTATAAATGACCTTTCGTTAATTTGCGATGTAGAAGAAATAAAAATAGAAAAGATTATAGAAGAAAATTCATTATTAGAAGTTACAGGGAATCATGTTGTTGTTATTTCTCAAAAACATAAGCAATATTTTGCTCGTTTATTAAGAACCAATAAAAATATGGTTAATGAGCTACTTACTCGGTTTTACTCAAAAACAGTAACAACCGACAGCCTGATTGAACTGCCTCAATTACATGCTGATTCTGAAAATTGGGATAAGGTATTAAATATACTCAATGTTGAATATTTACCTAAAATAATTGAGGCAACAGGGTCAAGAAAAATTGTGAACGAAAGCCTGAAACTAGGCATAAAAGCTTCAAATCTTTTACATAATTATTCCAGTTTATGGAGGTATTCGGTGCAGGGAAGTATTATAAATGGATTAGATAATTATCTTTTTTGGGAATCTGAAATTGAAGCACGAATATCAATCCATGATTTCAATGGCGCTATCAATTTAGCAGAAAGTGCTGTATTGAAAGTTGATAGACTTAGGTTGCTAGCTTTAATTGCTAAAAGACAAAAGGAACATTCCAAAAGAGTAGATGAAGAATTAATTAAACAAATTGAAGAACTATATCAAAGTACTGATCTACACACTGTAGGAGAGAAGATTTATGATATAGTTGGAGACCTGCTATATGCTATACCTAAATTAGCAATAGATATTATTGAAAACTCCTCTAATAATGATAAAGAACAGGACATAAATGATTGGATCTTAACAAAATTATCTTTTGCTGCAATTGATTCAAATCTTAGAGATGAAGATAAGTCGGATAACAATAAAAAACTTGAAGCATTACAATCCTTAAGTGAAGATAGAGTTAAAAAAATAAATAAAGCAGTTTCTTTTCTTGTCGGGAATTATTCTTCAGCCAAAGTAATGAGGGAAGTAAATAAACTTACAGATTCTAAGGAAAAAATAAGGCTCCTTAGATTATGGCTCAACAATAATAGGGATGATGTAAAGGGTTTTGATCAGGTGATTAATTTAACCTTAGATGAACTAGTTTTAGACTCAACTAACAACATAGTTACTTATGATATTTTAAAAGAACTATCTTCAAGATTACCCTTTCTAAACAATGCAGCAGAAAAAAGAAAACTTATTGAACGGCTGGGAACATTTGAAAAAAGTATATCAGAGTTAGGACTTATTCGAAATAAATTTGTTTATAAACTGAATATATTTCATGCAAATTATACCCTTCAAAAGGAAGGTTGGCAAGATAAAATAGATGAAATTATTGATGAAATTGAAGGTCAAGAAGATATTTTAGGTATCATTGAATCTTTATGTGAAGTATACGCAAAACTAATTGTATTTGGCGATCTAAAAATCAAAGATCTTAATCACAAAATTTATCAAAAAATTCTTCAATTATCAGCTGTCCTTTATAAGTCAACAGCCAATCACTATAAAATATCGTTACAAATTTTTAAAATAATAGGAAGAGTCAATCCAGCTTTAGGAATAAAGATATGCAGCCAAATTAATACAGTTTGGAGAAAGGATAAAAGTCTGCAACAGATATTAGATTCATATCTTGATAATGATATTAAACATATAAAATTTGGACTTTTAAAGAGGATTGAAGATGCTATTTCTTATCCTACTGTAAAAGAAATATTGTATATAAAGGTTTTAGAAAAATATTCAGAAACAAAAACATTAACAGAAGAGACGTGTAAAGAACTGATATATTATGGTGGTAAACTAAAGGATATTTCAAGTGTTACCCTTCGGTTAAGGGGTAATATCTTGGTGTACAAAATAATTTCAAAAAACTCTTATTGGAAGCATAAGTTATCTTTTTCACAAGAAGATGTTATATATAATAATTGGCTTGAAATTGAATCTATTTGGGAAAGAATTGATGAAGGTTATACAGTTTGTTCAGAACTATCGGAAATAAGTCCATCTTTTGCTAAAAGAGTATTCAAAGATGTAGAGAATTTAAAAGAAAATTGCTGGATAGATTCACGACAGATTGCTCATTCCTATATGATGGCGTTGAAGATTATTGTGAAGTCTTTTTCCAATTTAGTGGTAGTAAATAAAAATACGAAAAATCATTATTTAACCTTAAAAACAATGATTTCATATTTACCATCTGAGTTTGAAAGAGTGAGGGTATGGACAGAAGTAGGCTTTTCGGCTTTGATTGAAAATAATAACAAATTAAGTGATCAAATATTAAACGAACATATACTTCCTTTGTTAGTTTCTTTGAAGTCTAAGAAACAGGATATGATTGAATTGTTAGTACCAATATCGTTTGTTCACATTCATAATTCTGACCTTTCAAAGGAATATGCTGATTTAATGAATTTTGAAACAAGAGAGGAACTGTATTCTGAAATATGTACATACTATTTAACTGGTAAAAGTCCATACGTATTATATGAGGATGGTGCAGAAAATTATACAGGTAAATATAACGATTTAACAAAGGCTTTTTCTGCCCTTAGTAACTTAAAAGTAGATAATTCAATTTATTATCAAATTGTACATATCGTGAAAGCAATACAGTTTGGTAAAAAGAATAATTTGGATTCATTACAGATCAATGAGCTTGCAGATAAACTTATTAAATTTGTAAACGAAAGACTTCCTGATAAAATGAATATAAAACATGATGGGTATAAATTATTATCAGAAGCAAAAATAAACTTATTAAGAGTAAAAGGAATAAATCATCAAACCTATTGGAATGAATTGTTGGAGGGAATAAACTGTATAGATAATTTATCAGACAAAATTTTCATCAAATCTATTCTATTTGAGGACTTGCCAATTGGTAAAATATCTAATGGATTAAAGCTTAAAAACCAATTGTTTGATGACATATTAAAAGACATAAAAAGTATTTCAATTCATTATGAGTTTGTACAAAGAGTAATTGATATTTCAGAAACTATGTACAAACACAATAGGGTTAAGTGGAAGGACGTTGTGAATAAGGCATTTACATTATCCTCTAATTTTACAGAAGGGTCAGAGGTTTATAAATCAAAAAAAACATTGATTGATTCAATGTATCGAATTGATCCAAATTATGCTAAGGATCTTATTAAGATGGAAGGTGGTGATAAACAAAAAGGTAGTATTGGTAATCTATTAAATGAGCATTATGAAAGTCTTGAAATATCCGAAAAAATCTCAAAGAATTTGGAGATTAATGAAATTGAAATGAAGAACAATAAGGTTATTGTTAATGCAATATTACAATCTTTTAAAAGACTTAATTCCGGGTTAGAAAAATCTAAGAAAATAGGAGAGGTTTCTCGATTTTTAGAATTAGGGAACAAATTACCACTATCTGATGTATTACCAATTCATTTGTACTATTTAGCTAATTGTATAAATACATATAAATCGGGTAATTTAATAGGTAATTTACAAAATCTTCATGAAAATAATTTCGAACAGTGTGTAATTTCAGCCGAACTAGTACAATTGCTCTCCAGAAAAAGAAAAAAAGAATCCAATTCTATTAATAATATTGATTCATTTGGTTCTGATGATATAGTAACTAGATATAGCTCACAGTCACGAGAAGATATTATTGAACATTTAAGTAATTGGTTTAAAGAAATAAATGGAAACAAGGTTACTATAGCTGACAAGAATTTTTCTAAAAATGATTTACAGCTTTTAAAGATGATTAAAGACCACTGTAGTAAAGAAACTGATGTTACTATTCTTGCATCTTATGACGGTTCTAATAATGTCCCCAGTAAAGAATATAAAGAAAAATGGAATAAAATTTCAAATGAAAATCCACCAATTACGAATTTAGTTTTTTGTTGGCTTGATAATAAAGAATGTGAGCCTCCATTTGATGGAATCTATTTATTTTCAGATGATTCTGGGTTAAAATTAAGCACATCATTTCATAAATTGGGAACGGACAAAAATTCCAACATTGAGTTCTTAAAACCATCAGCAGCAATAAAAATTTATCGAGAGAATTTTGAGCAATTATGTGAACTCAAAAAAAATTATTTAGTAGGCACAAGAATCTGGTATACTACTTTTAAAATGTAAGAGGAATACTTAACGTATTTGGTTGTTGAGTTTAAAATATTGTTAAATCTATTTAACATAATTATTAAACAGGAAGGCGTGTTGGCACGAAAGAAATGCGGGCAAGCGTTTGGCTGTGAATGTACAAATGCTTAGTAATACATTAAAGGCGTTTACGTTTCCCGATAATAATCGGGACTACTTTAATAGTATTACTAGCATTTGTACAGAGAGCGTTGAAGCATATTTCTTTCTTGATTTTTTGTTTCTTTTTTATCAAGAAAAAAGAAAAAGAAACGACAGTGAACGCAGCATAGAAAAATGCGAATTAAAGCCTTAAAATTATTAAGGCAAACGCATTTTTTGTATGCAAGTGAACTACCATCATAATTTTTTTGAGCGAGGGCAAAAAGAATAAATTTTTTAAAAAAGCAAGGCAATGTGCGGCTATTTACACATAATGTCTAATTATAAGACAAAATGATATACCAATTAAATCTAATCGCTTTAGAATTCAATATTTTTATATTTGTGGAGAATTATATTGAATACGAGAATTTAAGAAGCGTTGGATTGTGAAAGTTAAAATGAATGGTTCACTCACTTAAAATCAATTAAATCATCAAAAATCAGCGATAGATTGGGCTGGAAAATTATTTTATTTCCATATCTCGTTTATTAAAATTGTTCAATGATGCTAATTTTATAAAAATTGATACTTAGAATTGTTCACGGAAATATTTGTTGGATAAATCCGATTTTAAAGGCTATTATATTAACCGGATAAAAACTACCTAATTTTTAAAATTGCTCAATTATTAAGTTTACCTAATTGATTTTCCATTCTAAACCTAATCATTTCTAGGTAATCTAAACATAATTTAGTGTTTACGAAATACTTTTAAATTTCTAAGAGGCTCTTAGAATTTTCAAAATAAGTTTTTGATATGAAGGATGCGTTTATGTGGTTATTTATTGACAAAAGAGAAAAAGCAAGGAGAAAAGATTTAATAATAGACAAACTATCAAAGGAAAATAAGCACTTAAAACAAGGTTATCATAAAAAAAGACAGAAACTAATTTCTGTCTTCTCTGATTTTCAATATGTTAATTCCATTTTTAACCCAAAAGTGCCAATTGAAACACTACCTTGGCTGCTGCTTAATTATTTTTTTACAATTATTTTTTTTGTTATTATTTGTTTGTTAGTCGTTATTTGCACAAAGTAGATTCCACTGGATTCAAGTGAAAAGGTCAAACAATCCTGTCCATCTATATCTTTGCTTGTTACCAGTTGTCCAGTCGAATTGAATACCTTAAGGTTCATAATAGGATTGGAAGATTTTAAATTAAATATACCACTTGTCGGATTCGGAAAAAGAACGATTAAGTCAGTTATATTTTCGTTTAAGTTTAGGCCTGTTGTAAATGTATCAGGAGAAAGTACTGCAAGAAACATGTCTCTGCTAGTTGAAAATGGAATGCCTGCATTGGCGTTGACTAATGAAATTGAATCAAAAACAATGGTATCGCTTACAAACCCACCTGCCAGTATTATACTTCCATTTTGAGAGATATGAAGACAGTTGGGGTGTGTTTCGTCATAGTCATTTCCTCCTGCACCTTTCGCCCAAAGTTCATTTCCAAATTCATCGTATTTAGCAAGAAACACATCCCAAAGGCCACTATTTTCTATTGTATCTGCTCCGAAAAACAAAGGAAGGTTGTTATAATTCCCAGCAATCAATATGTTATTATTTAAGTCGGTACTTAACGCATAACCTACATCCATAGACGTGTTTCCGGCTCTTTTTACCCAAATAATATTTCCGTTACTATCATATTTAGCAAGGAAAATATCAAATGTAGCACTTCCAATATTTACAAGAGAATCGGAATCGAAGTAAATTTTGGAGCTACCAAAATATCCCGAAATAATTGAATTGTTGTTTTGGTCAACTGCCAATGCATAAGAATAGTCATTAAATGTCCCCGCAGCTTTTTTTGCCCAAATTACGTTTCCTGAGCTATTATATTTGGCCAAGAAAATATCATTGCTTCCTGAATTGGTAAGGGTAATAGTGTCAAATGTGATAGGCGAATTGGTATAATATCCAGTAGCCAGAATGTTTCCGTTGTTGTCAAATGACAGAGAGTTAATTACATCTTCATTAGAGCCACCAGCACTTCTTGACCAAGCCAAATTGCCTGAAGTATCGTATTTTACAAGAAATACATCAAAAGCATAAGTGCCTGAACTTATATTGGTAAGAGTGTCGGTGTCAATAATTATATTTTGCTTAAACCTACCGCCAATTACAATGCTGGTCGAATCAGCAATGACACAATTTGCGTTGTCATGATCAGTTCCAATAATTTGTTTTGTCCATTGTAAATTACCTTGCGAATCAAATTTTGCAACAAAAGTGTCCCAAGAACCAGAATTGGTTAATGTAAGTGTGTCAATCGTTAAGGTTGAGCTTTGAAATGCTCCAGTTACTATTATGTTTTCCCATGGGTCAGTTGTTATTGATGTAATCTGGTCATTCAATGATCCACCACCTTTCTTTGCCCAGAGTACATTTCCAGCAGGATCATATTTGGCAATAAAAAAGTCGGATGCTCCAGAACTTGATAGCGTATCTATTCCAAATATGATAGTGCCATTGAAATAACCAGCAACAATTATATTTCCGTTCATATCTGAAGTGGTTGACAAAGCTTCGTCATCTCCTGTTTCTCCAGCTTTTGCAATCCAGTTCCATTCAGGTGTTTGTCCGTACGAATTGGTTAAGTAGGATAAAACGATTGCAAGAAATAGTGTTTTTCTTATCATGTATTTATTTTTTTAGAGGTTGCAGCCAACAATTGGATATGTTTCACTAATACAATATATTCGTATTGTACGTTTGTTTTTTTAATTATCACTAAATTAATTTGTTAATGTATTAGCCTATAATTAAACGTATATTAAATTATACAGTTACAATCTACTACAAGCTATTTCCACAGGATAAATGTACTACTCAAATCAATCCAAAATACCGAATGTTACGTTTTTTAAGTTATTTGGTATGGTTTGGGGTGTTTTTGATGTACGATTTACACCAACTAGTTTTTATAAAAATTAATTTAGTTAAAACTCTTTCACAAATTTAATATGTTTTAAGTAGCTTTTACTTCTAAAGCGGAAAACATTAACTAGATTTGTGAAAGAGTTTTAACGATCACATATGAAAACTTGTGAGGAACGAACTGAATGTTTTTTATAGTGAAAATTAATTATTAATAGGGTGGATTGTTAATAGATAATCACATTTATTTTATGGAAGAAGAAAAAGACGAATATACTTCATTCGTAGGTAAGTATATTCAACTATCAAATGAATTAGAAGGTATTTCCACATTTTTTGTTATTAAACATTATGTGGGGTTTAATGATAGTGTAAAGTTAAATGAATTTCTTTCTAATTTTATTGTTAAACCTGAAATGACATTTCAAAGAATTGTAAAAATATTTTTTGATATAATTAAAACACACCATAGTGAATTTCAAACTAAAAACAAAGAGTTGTTTTGTAGTAATATTCTTAATGAAATTGTTTGGTATAGAAATATTTTAGCTCATAGTACCTTTATGAAATGTGATGAAATTGAGGTCTATTATTTAAATTGGTTTTCAAATGATGAGAGATTAAAAAAATATGAAATAGATGATATTTATAATTTTAAAATCAAAAAATCTGAGTTTATGAATTATTATATAAAACTTAAAAGTATAATTAGTATTCTTAACTTAGACTCACTAGGAAGATAAAGAAAATGGCGAACTTCAATACGCTCGTATCAAAGCACACCAATAAGATATTATCCAATAATTAAGCACAATGGTAGCGAACCTCCGTGTGGTTATTTATATATAATGCTAATTATAATGACTAATTTATACTTCTGAGATTTATCTTATAATAATGCGATATGTTAAACAGAATTACCTTTTTTAATTAAGACGATATATCTCCCTTGCACTCAAACATTTTTAGGAATATTTCAACAGCTGAGAAACACTTAAATACAAGAAAAGTACATGAGAATTTTGAATTTGTGAAATAGAACCGAAATTTTGAAAATTATAGTTAGCCAAAAAACAGTCTTTGTTTTTCTATCCCAATTATTAGGGCAATTCTAGGTGGTAGTTTTTAGTCATTTCAGTATGGTTACATAACCTTTTAAATTATTTTCTAATCCATTAATATCAGTATAATAAACAGTCCAAAAGTATGTTCCATTTGGGACTAAAGCACCAGAGCTAGTGCTACCATCCCAGCCAATTTCTAAAAAATCAGAAACGAAAATTAACTGCCCCCATCTATTGTATATTCTAGTGTTCATAGATGCTATTCCTATATTTTTAATAGGAATAAATAAATCATTATTACCATCATTATTAGGCGTGAAAACGTTTGGTATTTCAAGAATTACTTCACAATCATCTATTGTAATAGTGATAGAATCAGTAGCTATTGCATTGCAACTATTTACGGTCACTTCTGCCCAATAAGTTCCTTGCTGAGTAATATTGTAGGTAGGATTAGTAGAATTATCCTGCCATAAGTAAGAGGCATTAGTAGCGGTCACATCAAGATATAATATTACACCTTGGCATAAAGTCGTGTCATTGCCTAAGTTAATAGTTGGCAATGAGTTAATGTTTACATTGATAGTGTCTGTTGAGTTTTCACAATTATTAATAACTTGAACCCAATAAGTTCCTTGCTGTGTAATAATAAAATTTGGATTGGTAGAATTGTCCTGCCACAAGTAAGTTGCATTTGAGGTTGTTGCATCTAGTATCAAGATTTCTCCTTCGCAAAGGATTGTGTCGTTTCCTAGATTAACAAATGGCAAATGAGATATGAATAAAGTATCTATTAATGTATCTGTTATACCACCTGCTGAAATTATTACCGATACTATAAAATTACCAGTATCAGAAAAAAGATGTGTGGGGTTAAACAATTGTGATATATTATTACCACCACTACCGACATCTCCAAAATTCCATGTTACCCCATTTATGTATGATGTTCCTCCTAAACTAAAGTTAGTACTATCACCAAAACATAAATTGGTAAAATTAAATGAAGAATTGAAATTAACTCTATTGTAAAATGAAGGTAAGCCATGCTCAGATTGTTTTAAATTTAACGATATTCCAACAGAATCATAATTACATCCAATACCTAGTATGTTTGGGTTTGTAATAATTGGTAAAGTATTAGACTGATAACATGCGTAATAAATTTTATGGTCGGGACCTAATTGAAGAGCCCCACCTAATCCATTGTAAGATCCTATAAGTAATTTAGAATTAATTATGTTAGCTAACGAACCAGCAAGTAAATTATATTGAAATAAATCACCACTTATCCAACAAGAAGCATATAACAAATTACCTGATGGGGAAAATTCAACACCATACGTTCCACAACCACTCATAACTCCTAGGTTCATAGGGTTCGATAGAATGCCTGTAGAATTATCAAAATTATACAATTCTACATCAGAAGTGGAAGAATTTGCCATAGCAATCCTACTTCCATTTACTGAAGCTTTTAAATAACCTATAGTGTTTGTTTGGGTAATTGTTTGACCAACATTGCTTACTATTGGAGTCATGTTTAAACCTAAAGAGGTTAACAAATAACTATGAAAAGTATTTGAACCAAAAAGATGTGTAAGTACCCAAAAATCGATATTATTTGAGTGACTAATAATTGTAACCTTTTCCCTTGTAGAGCTTAGGATAGAAATGTTTTTATTTAATGTTACATCTCCTAATCCAGATTGTAAACTTAAATCGACTTCAGAATATCGCAACCCTACAGTCCCTCCTACAGATGGAATAGTAAAAATATAGTAGATTGTGCTTGAATTAGGTTTTTTAACGATAATTGATGATTGAGAGGAACTATTATCTCCATCTAATCCAAAACCGCTAGGCATAGGGATATGGTTTTTATTCCATACGGTTGTTCCATCTGTATAAAATAACAAGTTCCCTATACTATCTGAAATTGTCGCACATCCCTCAAATGTAGATAAAGCTCCATTAGTTAGAGCAACTGGTACTCCACCATTAAATCCTATTCCTGCATTCTGTCCAAAATACCAAATATTTCCTTCATTTTGTGCAAAAAAGGAGCCTTTCACCAGTAATGAAATAACTAATATTGTAAGAAAAGCTTTCATCAATCATTCAAATTTAATTAAAAATAGCTGGTTAATATAATCTAAAGGATTTATTCATTGAATTACTTCTGCTTGAGGTTTAACTTACCCAAAAACGAATTCTGAGCAGTACATACGTTATAGTACCATTCAAAATATATGTCGTAAGGCTTACTTCAAAATTATTCACAAAAAGAGCCCATTTTACTCTATAACCTTAGTTCTTATTTAAGTTGATGTTGCTATTAGCTCAATTCAAATTAAAAAAAGCCACTGATTATTTTCAGTGGCTTTTAACTATTTATTAAAAATTGTTATTATTTAGCTATAATCATCTTCTGATTAGTTACTTCACCTTTAGAGTTCTTTAATGAAATTAAATAGACACCAGGAGCATATCCTCTATAGTCAACATCTATTTTAGTAGATTCAGAAGTTACTTTTATTTGTCCAATTATTTTACCGTAAATATCCATTATCTCTAGTTCACCTTGTTTTTCTCCCCCTAAATTATAAAAGATAGAAGATTTTCCATTATTTGGGTTTGGAACTGAATACACACTTACAACCTGCATAGGTGCTACTTCTTCTTGATTACTTAAAGCAGATAATCTTTGCAAAGATATTGTTGAAGATGTATCAAAAGAATAAGTATAACAAATACGGTCTGTCGCTGATAATAGTGTTGTTACATTCATGCCACTAGTTATTGGTTGAGAAGGATCATAATAATATTTTGGAGAATTACCATTCGTGTGTTTTAGTTTATTATTAGCAAGAGTTGAATTAGAAATAAATTCATTTCCAGCTCCTTCACCCAAAACTCCCTGATCTTTTAATAATGTTTGATCACTAAGGATAGCATAATCGGTGTATGAGAACCTGTTACACTTAACATCTAACTTGGTATGTTTATCTTTTGTGAAGTCAAGGGCTATTTTTACATTAAGAAAAATATTTTTTTCAATGATTGATTTAACGTCTGCTTCACTTGTATTGGTGGTTTTAATTCCTGTTATAAAATTACTGAAAGTATTTTCTGAAATTTGAAAATCTTTCATCTTATTCATTACAATGGCAGTTCCTATATTATCACCAAGAAACGTTGAACGTGAAATTAATATTCCCTGAGTTTTATCAAGACTTAATGGAGAATCGGAACCAGTAATAAAAGAATTTTGGATTATTAATGGATTTTGAAAAGCGGGAGCTCCTTTAACATCTATTCCAGTCCATTTTTTACCGATACAAGATGATTCTAATCTTGATGCATCAATAATTAATTTACCTCCGGGCATAACATTGATACTAGCATTTTCAGCCAACATTACTGTTGCTTTTTTAAAACTCAAAGTCGCACCATGAGGAACTATAATATTTCCAGAAATTAAAGTACTATCAGAATATACTTGATTACCCGAAATTATTTTACTAACCTCATGTGCGGGCGTTAAACAATCTTTCCTTGAAACACCTTTTTTTATCTGATACGTTTGTCCTCCTTGCGGAATTTTCAAATCCTTTGTATATTGAATAATATCGAAATTAAAATACTTATCATTGGATAACATAGGATCTTTTTTTGTTTCTAAGGCAAGAGAAACAGCTCCAATTTCATTATATCTCAAGAAAATATTTTCCATTGTCGCATTAGCTGATAATATTTCAACTACAGAATCATTAACCATAACAATATCTTTACCTCGTTTACCACCTTCTGCCCATCGTTTAATAAAATCTACAGAGAAATACAATTGAATTCTTTTAAAATCGATAAGATGTTGACCAATATCATCTTTTTGAGAAACAAAGTTTAGGTTAATAAAATTTTCTTTTTCTTCCACATTGCGAACAATAGTAGTCCCAAAAGGTTCAAATTTACCTGGATTATTATTGTTGATAATAACATTTTTCCATGCAATATTATTATTATCAACTGTGTTAGACCAAACTGATAATCCCTCTGGAGTAGTCATTCCATAAGGAGGAACAGTATTTGTTTCAATTCGTCCTAATAAACAAAAATGAAATGGATCTACAAAGCAATTATAATCGTCTGGATTTTTGGGCTCCCAAGGGATTTCAAAAATTTGTTCGGATTGAGCAGGTACAGTAATATTTATACTAGGTGTTATTTCTTCTCCATAAAGAGATGCTGCACAACCAGCATAGGTCGTATTGTAATTATCCCACTGTGATGGCCATGATAAACCAGTACTTGCTTTAGCCCAGTAAACTCTTAAATCGGCAGTTTGAGGGCAAAAACCTTTGTTTTTTACACGAACATAAATATAATTCGGAACACCATTTGTATACTCAATTGGTTCGGAAACCTGATTGGCTAAAGCAAAACCATCATTAATTTGTCTTATCCAAATATCAGAACTATTCCAAAATACATTACCAAATGAGGCAGCTGTTTCAGCATCGGGTTCATTACCAATATCAACTGGAGAATCTGCAATATATAAATCAGGAATAAGAACAGTTACGGTAATATTTTTAAGTCCAACACATCCGTTTACATCTATTCCAATAATGGTGTAGGTGGTAGTGGTGGTGGGGCTAGCAGTTACTGTTGCTCCTGTTGTACTACTTAATCCTGTAGCAGGACTCCAAGTATAAGTATTTGCACCACTGGCTGTTAAAGTAGTTGATTGACCTGAGCAAATAATTGGGGTTGCTGGGTTTACTATGATGGTAGGTAAAGGATTTACAGTAACTGTAACAGTAGCATCATCCCGACAACCGTTCACAATGCTACCAATAACGGTATAGGTGGTTGTTGTAGTTGGGTTTGCAGTTACTGTTGCTCCTGAAATACTGCTTAATCCTAAAGCTGGAAACCAAACATAAGTATTCGCCCCACTTGCAGTTAATTGAATGGATTGTCCTGCACAAATTTGAGCCATTGATGGAGTAACTACTGTTGTAAAAGGAGGTGGTAAAGCCTGTACGGTAACGGATGCTGTACCATTAAAACCTATGCAACCATTCATATCTGTAACGGATACCGTCATAGTCAAGGAGCTAGGGACAATAGGTCCGAAAGTAATAAGCCCTGTACACTGCCCTGTTTAGCTAAAAGAACTCCATGTGTAGCTGGAACCTGTTGCTGACGCACAAAATGAAAATCCATTAGGTGTGCCACC
>Ga0156332_1445_pt2 | contig 19463 bp, 21 predicted proteins | sample RifCSPlowO2_12_FD_107980 | JGI IMG/M metagenome (GOLD analysis project Ga0156332, IMG submission 107980) | Bacteroidetes bacterium RIFCSPLOWO2_12_FULL_31_6
ACAAGTAAAAAAGGCTGCTGAAGTTAAAATTAACTATCAGGCTGTTAAAGGTAATTTAACCAATGATCCCGAAATTAAAATACTTGAATCGGGTACTAAAGTTGCCAATTTTAGTATTAAACAATCCTTTCCAATAGGCACTCCAAAGGAAGGACAAAAACAAGAGTACGTGAATAACTACCATCATGTTGTTGCCTTTGGCGACCAAGCTGATTTAGTAGAAAAAGCTGGGTATAAAAAAGGTGATTTTATTGAAGCTGAAGGAAAAGCTAGTTTCTTTTCTTATCAAAAAGAGGGTGTTGAAGGTATGAATTATGGTAATAAAATTATTGCTAATAATATTCAAAAATTAGAAGCTGGTGTTAAACCTTTTCAAAAACACAACAACTATATTGAATTAAAAGGTAATTTAACCAAAGACCCTGAAATTAAAGTTTTACCTTCTGGTCAAGAAATTGCAAATATTTCTGTCGCTCATAATTATAAGGTGAAAGATAAAGAAGACCAGGTAATGTTTGTTAATGCAACTATTTTTAATGAAAAAACTGTTGATGCTATTAAAAAAAGTACCATGGAAAAAGGCAGTACCATTTCTTTAAAAGGTTCTGTTGAGCCTTCAACGTATATTGACAAAAACCAAAACAACCGTTATTCAGTTTCTATATATTCTAATTTTGTTCAACTAAATAAGTCTAAAGAAGTAGTTCTTTACCATCAAAATACTCCAACTCCTGAAATAGTAAAAGAAATTGGAAAAAAACCTGCCAACAAAAAAGAAGCACCTGCGAAAGCTAAAGTTAAAAAAGATGTTCCTAAAAAAGACGCTAAAAAAAGAAAAGGTGTTCGTATGTAATACCGTTACGCAATATATAATAGTCCAATTTCATTAGGACTAAACATATTGTCTGACGGCATTTACAATTCTAATTTTATTAATAGATAGCACAACGATTATAAAATCGTTGTGCTATTAAATCCCTAAACTTCATCCGTCAACTGAAGGATTGATTTTCTTTCTAAAAATATTACGACTGAAGTAGGGGAAAGCACAATTGAGGTTCAGGAACACCCTTTGGTTTAACGTGTTCTTCAAATAGAAAATACACAACTAATTCAACTTAAGTACCATCTATCCCTTAGGTAGTATTTTTTTGGAGTTTCCTTTCAGGTCATACTTTCCGCTTGTATCTTTTCTTCCTTTAAGAAAAGGATATCACTTCAATTATTAACTCAGTTTTTCCCTGAAGCCTCCCTAAACATTTTTTGTATAGCAGTGTGAAATAGGAGGGGAAGGATGCTTTGTTTCAACTGTATATTTCATCATTAACTTATTTTAGAAATAGGAATCAATTAGGATGAAACTTTAAAATAAAGGGTTCTATCCCTCAATAAACCAATTATCTTTTCGGCCATAAAGCGAAAAGCTAATCCGTTTATTTTTTAAGTCGGGGTGTACACATTAAAATTAAACATTAGAAAGTTCCTTATCTGAGGTTTAATTTTAATAAGTACACTTTTTACATTTATTTATTCGTCAACCGACTCATAAGGCTTTAGGAAAAAAAGAAGACCTTACTGTTTTTGTTCATTTCTATCCTTTGGTTTTCTTTATAATGTACGCTTTATACATTAACTTTATTGTATAATAAAAAGCTAAAAATTATGACTAAAACTGAAATAAAAAAAATAAGCGTATCAGACTGTTTAAAATTGGTTTATGAAAATCAACTTAACGAAAACGCTATTCGTGAAAAATCAAAAGATGAATTAGCAGAATTTATACTGGAGGTTTTTAATAAAGGTATCATTAGAAATTATTTAGATATTAGATAATCAGCTTTGTGATGGGTAATCTTCATTTTTTATAATTAACAACTAAACTAAATTTATTATCATGGTAAAATTTACAGTTATTTATCCCTGTATGGAACTTGCAAAGGTAGGGGTAAACCCAAAATCAGTTTATCTAGGAACTTTAAAAGATGGTAACGTCTATTTTGAAACCCACAAATACGGCATGAAATACGATTGTGTTGTTTACGGTGGAAATTATCAACTGATTGATGGTTTTACAGTAATAGAAATTCAACATCAAGAAACAAAAAGAACACATCGTTTTAAAGTTATTAACCCCAATAATTTAACTCCTGATGAAGTATTTCAGATTTGTAATGAAATGGGCGTAAAAGCCCTTTTTGTAAATCAAAAATATTACGATAAAAATTAAATTACCCCCTAAACACTATAATATTATGAATACTGGAATTTTTAATAACCCTGATTTTTATCCTACACCTGTTCATGTGCTGGATATGATGCAAATTGATTGTGCGGATAAAATTGTTCTTGAACCATCAGCAGGGAAAGGAGATATTGTTGATTATCTTTTTAACCATTGTGCTAAAGATGTTGTTTGTTATGAGAAAAACGAAACACTTCAACAGATTTTACAGCATAAATGTAAAATCTTGGGAAACGATTTTTTAAAATCAAAGGCAGAGGATGTTAGCCATATTGATTTAATCATTATGAATCCTCCTTTTTCATCTGCGGATAAACACATTGTTCACGCCTTTGAAATTGCTCCCGAAGGAACTGAAATTATTGCTTTATGCAACCATGAAACAATCGAAAAAAGCTACCGACACGAAAGAATAAATATCATTGTAAGGGATTACGGTCATTACCATAATTTAGGCTCTTGTTTTGATACTGCGGAGCGAAAAACCAATGTTGAAGTAGGATTGATTAAATTATATAAACCAGTGGTTAATGATGAAAGCAAATTTGAGGGGTTTTTCATGGATAATGACGAGGAAGAACAACAAGTTGATGGTATTATGCCTTTTAATGAAGTAAGGGCATTGGTTAATCGTTATGTTGGTGCAATGAAAATATTTAACCAACTGGATTTGTTTAAAGACCAACTTCATTATATTTTAGAGCCTCTTGGTATGAAAGATTTTTTCTTTACAGTTGGTTATGATAATAAAATTAAATCTAAAGAGGACTTTTCAAAACATATTCAGGTTGTTTCTTGGAATTACATTTTCGATAAAATGAATATCAGGAAATACGTTACTTCGGGAGTAATGAAAGACATTAACAAATTTGTGGAACAACAGCACCAAATCCCATTTACCATGAAAAACATCTACCGAATGTTTGACATCATTATCCAAACCAAAGGACAAAATTTTGATAAAGCTATCATTGAAGTAATCGACAAATTTACCATGCACACCCACGAAAATAGATTTGCTGTTGAAGGGTGGAAAACAAATTCAGGTTATATGCTTAACGAAAAATTCATTATTGATTGGATGGTTGAGCCTCAATTTTCTAACAATAAAAAAGTTCGGTTAAGATATGGTAGTAATGCTGATAGGTTAACCGATTTAATTAAAGTGCTTTCTCCTTTAACTGGACGTAATTATGATTCAATAATGAGCTTAGATTCCTTTTTTACGCAGTTTGACGGTCTTTTAACAAACCGTTGGTATTCATGGTCTTTTTTTGAAATAAAAGTTTTTAAAAAAGGAACTATGCACTTGAAATTTCAAAATAAAGAAGATTGGTATATCCTAAATAAAGCTTACGGCAAACTTAAAGGCTTTACTTTACCTGAGAAATTTAATCCCAAATCCACTAAAAAGGAAACAAGCCAACAAACAGATTTTACTTGCACCGATGTAAACAGTCAAACGGAATTGTCTTATCAACTAGCTTCTTAATTATGGCTTACACTAACTTTAAATAAAGAATAAATATATTATGAAAAATTACAACATCGCATTAGGTGAATCTTTAGTTAAAAATTTAGAAAACGGTAATTATAGAAATTCTGCTGAACTTCTAAAAAATAATGAAGCTCAAATCATTGTTTTTAATCCATTACAGGATTTTAATAAGCTTATTGGAAACATGAAAGGTTATTTAGATTTTTCAATTATTGATGATGAAGATTTAAGAAAGGTAAATAATGAATTAGCTATTTTTAATACTGGAATTATCACTTTTAAAGATGGTTTTAAATTTCAAATGGTAGATAAAGAAACCGCTTTAAAGCTATTGGATAAAAATAATTCTGTTTTTGCACTAAACCTCGAAGATGAAACGGAACTTTTAATTGATAAACATGATTGTTTTGAAAAATACGAATTCTACGGTGTAGAATATCAATCCGAAAATCCCTCAATTGAAAATTTTACTTTTCAAGAACTTTTTTTTGAAGATAATTTTGAAGACCTTAAAAGGACTTTTGATGAAGGTAATTTATTAGGAATTATTGACGAAGAAAAAGGAGGGTTCATAGCTTATGCCATTGGTGTTGAACATACTGATTTAATTATAGATTCACTTAATAAAACTTATATCCATGAATAGTATCTTAAATTTCCCTGAAAGAGGTAATTACGGAAACGCTTCTTATCGAGGTAATTGTTCGGGCTATGTTCAAAAAGAACTAATCGAACACTTTAAACCAACTCTTTTTATTGATGTTTGCGAGGGCGGAGGAACTTCTGCCGATGTTTGTAAAGAACTTAATGTTGATTATATTGGTTTGGACTTACACAAAGGGTTTGACTTCACTAGAAACGCTGTATTAAACTATACTAAAAAACAAGCTGACCTTGTTTTCTCACACCCTCCCTATCATAACATGATTGATTATAAAGCGGAGCGACTTAAACACAAGTTGTCAGCGACTGGCAACGATTTATCTAGTTGTACTTCTGTTGAAGAATTTTTGGAATTGAGCCAATTAATGCTTCTTAATCAAAGGGATGCTGCACGTAAAAATGGAATCTACACTACTTTAATCGGGGATTATAGAAAAAATGGAGAATTTTTCTCCTTTCAAAGCGATTTTATAAAAATAATGCCTAAAGATGAATTGCTAAGTGTAGCAATAAAACTTCAACACAACACCATGAGCAGCTTTAAAAATTACAACGGCAGCTTTATTCCAATTAACCACGAATACTTGATTATTTGGAAGAAAAAAGAAGCTGATGTGTTTTCGTTTATTGAAACCAAAATTGCTGAACTCAAAAGAACCTATAATGACTCTTGGAAAAATATTGTGAAACTTGCCCTGATGAAACTTGATAATAAAGCAAATTTGAACGATATTTACAGTATGGTTATGGCTCTAGCTCCCGAAAAGATTAAAATAAACAATCATTACCAGGCTAAAATCAGACAAGTTCTTCAGGTTAATTTTACTCCTGTTGAACGTGGGGTTTGGGCTTTAAATTGAACCCCACGCTATAAATATAAACGAAATTTATTAAATTTTTCTTATACCGATTTGGTTTCTGTATTAGTCCAATCTTAAAAAAAGATGTGGACTAAACAGAAACTCTTTCGGCATTTACCACTGTAACCAACTATTTTAAGTCCGTCAGCTGACGGATAGTTGTAACATTGGTATTACTCGTTACATTGCTTTCCACTCGCAAGAAAAATAGATAAGGAAAGTGTCTATTTAAGTAATCCTTTGGATTATTAAGATCAATTTAGAATTGAGTAATTACCATTTTCTGAATCTAATTCTATGGTGGGAAGTATTTTTCGTCAGCTTAAATATTACCACATTTATCTCAAAAATTTTGAAACGGCTACTGATTTTATGAATGAAATTGATGGTATAATTAACGAACATTGTAATCGTCTATTAAATGTATTACACGGCTTAACTCCACTTGGAAGTGTCGCATGGTAAAATCCTATCCTTTAATCTATTCCTCCTAAAACAACCCTGTATTAATTTCTATCAATGGGATATACATTGCTACAACAATAAACCCTATAATAAAACTTATAACTACAATTATAAAAGGTTCCAGCAGTTTGCCAAAAACTTCAGATTTGTATTCCAATTCTTTGGAATACTGTTCGTCTAAATTTTGAAAGATAGCATCTAGTTTGTTAACTTCTTCGGCTACCTTTATTAAGGAAGTCATCTTTTTAGGAAAGATGGAAAATTCCTTCATACTTTCATTGAGTGATTTGCCATGCATGATGTCATTTTCTACAACATTTAGTGCACTTTGTATGGGATAATAATCTATCATTTTTTTTACCAATCCAATAGAATTTAATAAAGGATTTCTAGCACTGATTAATAAATTCATCGAATGACAGAACCTGCTTAAATAGATTTTTTGTGCCAAATCACCAACTACTGGAATTTTAAGTATAATTATTGCAGAGGATTTTCTAAACCAATCTTTTTTTCTATTGAAATATATAAATGCACCAATTCCAATAATAATTAGGAAAATTAATAAGAAATAATCGCTGATGATATCGGAAACATCAATCACAAACTGAGTGATACTAGGCAGTTCTTTATTAAAACTTTTAAAAATATCTTGAAACATAGGAACCAAAAACTTTAATAAAAAGATGACCATACCAATTGCTGATAACAACAAAACAGCGGGATAAGACAAAGCACTGGAGACTTTTCTTTTTTGGTCTACTTTACGCTTGAAAAATATGGCTAAATCACTGAGTACAATATCCACACGAGAGGTTTCTTCACCTACTTTTAATGAATAATATTCATACTCTGTAAACTTTCCTGTTTTATATAAAGCTTCTGAAAAACTCAGTCCATTAATAATATCATCTTTAATGGTTTGAAGTAATAATCTATCTTTTTCTTTTTCAGTTTCATCTACAATTAATTCCAATGCAGTTTTAATGTCTGTTCCTGCTGATAGTAACAAACTAATCTCAGAATAAAACTGTTCCTTTTTTTTATCTGGAAAGCTTTTATTAAAATTAATATCTTGGTTTAAAAGAGCCATAATACTCTTCTTATCAGGCTTTTTCTTTTCAATCGTTTTCGATTTTTCCTGCTGGATATTATTAATGTTTATTCCCATAGCTATTCCTCTACTTCCAATATGGCTCCATAGTTCTTGTAAAATGACATTATCTTTTCTCCTGACTTATCTTCAATGTTCAGCATTAATGATTCAATCAATGGCTCTTCTTTTAATTCATTAATTATTGTATAATTCAAATTAGAAACTGTAAAGAAAAAAGTATCAGTTTTTGAATCTACTGTCCTTAGAATATAATCAGTATCAAAAAAATAATTGATGTTTTTTTCTAATAGTTGCATTTCAATTTCCTGATCGCTTTTTTTAACTACTTTGTTAGCTGTTTCGAAGTCGTTATTTAATACTTCCGTCAATTCAAAATAATTTTTAATCTCTGTTTTTATGGATGTAAATCGAAAAAACTGTTTGTGGGTAAAAATAAAAACTGAATAAGCAATGCTGATAACTATTCCCGAAATAACTATCGACACCATAACTTCTAAAAATGAAAATGCCCGTAGTTTCATTTAGCCTGTTTTAATACAATTAAATCCTTGGTTGTAAATAGTTTCTTTTTGCCCTTAAAAGCTTCTATTAACAGCACTTTTAAATCCTCACTTTTACCATAATCTAAAATGGTTTTCTCAATAATTAAATCATCTGATTCTATGGTTTCATCAATAAATCGATCTTGTAGTAAACTCTCGTATCTCATCGTTTTTACCAACATATAAGCGTTTTGTTTTTCTCTAGTCATCCCCGAAGTGCTCATATTGACAATAACAATAGAAGCCAAGCTAAATGCTATCATTACAATAACAATGGAGGTCATAGATTCCATTAACGTAAATGCTTCTATTTTACCACTTAGTTTAACCATTTGATAATTCTTTGATGTGATAGTTCTTCCGTTAATGCTGCACCTACAAAATGTTCTGAAAGTTCTTCCCTATTGATAACAACATCCATCAAATGGTTTTCATAAATAGATGAAGGGGTTTTTAAAAGCACTTTTTGACAAAACACACCTCCAATAACTTCTCCTTTTAATTCTAATAGTTCTGATGAATATATTTGTCCTGTAATTTTACATTTCTCACCAATGGAAACAAGAGATTGTTTCTGTCTATCCAAGTTTTCATTGTATAAAAAAATAGCTCCCGTTATCTCCACATTTTCCGCAATAATAATTTTTCGTGAAACGGTAGTATTCCCTTTTCCTAATAAAGCAATAACACTTGGATAAGTTAACTTACATTTCTCTCCAATCATTATAGAGTCCTGTGCAAACAATTGAACTGACGATGTTACATTGTCTTCCAAAACAATTCCTTTAGCGTATAAAATTGCACTAGTAATAAAAGTATTTGACCTCACTGTTATTTGCCCTTCAGACTTAAAGATGATGTTTCCATCAATAACTTTATTAGATAACACCATTGAAAATGGAGAATAAAAAATAAGTGTTTTACTTGTAAATGAATTAACAATTGAATCTTTATCTCTTACTAATTCATAATCAACAATACTATCACCACTTGAAATTAAATAGGAAAAATTCTTTTGGTTTTCATTGATTAAATCTTCGTTAATTGGTGGTAAAGTTATTTCACTGTAAAATTTCAACCCATCAATTAACTTGTCCCCAGTAAAGCTTTTTCCTTCTATGTAAGCTCTTTTAACTCCAGCCTTAGGTAAATAACAATTGCCTACTATCTTGGTATTTCCAGTTAATGACAAGGGTTTGTTTTGGTCTGCTAAATAGAGTGCTACTTTTTCGCCCTCATTGATATTAACCCCTGTTAAAACAGATTTTTTTACTGATTTGTTTTTCCATTGTGCTTCTGCACTCAATATATAAAATGCTCCCCAGGTTTTTTTAGTCAAGGAAGTTATGTGCTGTTCATCATCAAAAAGGTCAAGTACTGTAAGAACATTACTTGGTATATCCCTATGGAAGGTTAACCCATAATTGATGGTAGAATTTACATCCCTGAATAATTCCTCCTGCTTCAATATTCCTATAACATATGAATTATTGTAATAATTTACTAGCACAAAGGATGAACTGACTATTGCAATGACAATAACCAAAAACATTGAATATAATAATGCACCTGCCTTAATCATCTTTTTTAACTACTTTTTGCTTTTTTTCTTTCTTCTTTTTAGTTGATTCGTGAGGGGTGTTCTCTTTTACTTTTGGTTCTTTCACTTTTTCAGTTTCTTCTTTTTGTTTTGGAGCGACTTCTTTTCCTTTTTTATAAGTTATCTGTTTAATTATTGTGTCATTATTAAAAGTGATTACTTTACCGTTTAGTAAACCTTTGACATAAGAACCTTTCTCTGCCAATTTTCCATTTTCAAACTTTTGATAAGTACCATTTTTATATCCATTTAGCCAATGGTATAATTCTAGTAATTCTCCTTTCTCATTCCATTTTTTCCACTCTCCAGACACGTTTCCGTTTTTAAAATTTCCTTTTTTAATTAAATTACCTTTAGGAATAGTTACTTGATAATCTCCATCCAACAATTTACCTTTAAAACCCCCTTGATTTATTTTAATAGCATTATTTTGATACCAGTAATAATCGATTTGATTATTTAGTTTTATCTTTTTATCTGCCAATAAAACATTTGCTTTTATGGAGGAATCATTAAATTGAATATTAATTTCTCTATGGGTTATTTCTTCCACTTTTTGTGCCTTTGTATTAACTAGTAAGAATACCAAGAATACTATTGTTGCATAAAATTTCATTTGTGTTGTTTTACTTTGTTACCGTTCTACTTTCCTTTTGAAAACGCACTTTAATTTCTTCTTTATCTATTTGAATAATCTTGACATCATACTTTTCGTCTCCTTCTTTCACTATAAATTCTTTGCTATCAATTTTAATTATCCCAACTCTTTTATTCGAGTTATTATTTTTTATCATACCATGGTATTCAATAGATGGCCAAAGATCAGTGGTTATTTTACTACTAGTCACAGTTTTATTTGAAGTATAATTATTTGTTTTAATTGCTTCATTAGTAACACTTGTTTTTGCCCCTAAAAAAGGATCTCTATAATTAGCAACTATAGAGAAAGTGTCTCTCTTTATTTCATCCTCATTTACCCGATATGTTGTTTCTTGATTTGCAATACTAGGCTTAGAAAAGAAATAGGTGTATAACTGGTAAAATACAAATCCCCAAACCAGAATAACTACTGGTAGCATCAAGTATATGATTTTTTTCTTTTTCATTTGCCTATTGAATTACCACTTTTCTGATGTTACTTGCTGGACCAATATTAGTTGCTGCATCAGTAGATTGTACACGCCAATAATAAGTTCCTACTCCCAGTGAATCTTGGTATGAAGTGCCCAAAGCCTGAGCAGATTTTATCAAATTCGTTGCAGCTGCATCGGAATAAAAAGAAATATTATCGGTCAAAGCAGTCCCTGTATTGGTTCCTTGGTTCCATGTATAGGTATTATATACATCACTTAAAGTAGCATTGTCTAAAGGGATAACTAGAGTTACTATATTTGGAGCGGTTGTGTCAATCGTAATGGTTCTTTGAGAAAATGCAGTTGATGTACTTGTTATCGAGTTTCTTCCTTGAACACCCCATACCAATGTTCCTTCGGGCAAAGTAACTGCTAAGTTTGTTCCTGTAGTTACTTGTGGACCAAGAACAATACTACCTGCCCAAGTCGATTGATGTACCTCCAATAAATAATCATCAGCATTTAATAAGTTGTTCCAAATAAAAGTGATGTTATCGTTATTGGTTATGTAATTATTGAGGGGAGAAGACAATATGATTTGTTGACTGGTAATATCTAAACTACTATCTACGGTTAAAGTAAATGTAGTGTAATAAGTTTCACTTCCATTGTTAATGCCTTTCACTCTCCATTGAAAAGAACCAGGATATAGGGTATATTCAAATTTATTGACGCTTATGGTCGTATCTAAAATTAAACTAGTAGCAGAGGAGAAAGTACCTTCAACGATTTGCATGTTATACGTTTCAGCACCTTCTAACCAATTCCACCAAAATGTATTTGTTAATTGAATTGTTGTCAGATTATCTGCTGGTGCTAATAAGATAATTATTTCATTTTCAATATCATCTTCAATAAAGTCTTTACAACCAAAAAATAGTGTTGTAAGAGCTATTAGTATTGCTAAAATTTTATTTTTTTTCTTCATTGTTTTCTGCTTTTACATTTTGTAAATAAATGATGGAGTTCAACTCCTTTTGTCGAGTTCTTAAATCGATTGTTGCTTTATAATCTACAGCTACCACTTTTCCCACCTGATACTTATGCTCTAAAAAATACTGAAGTTTTAAAAGTGGAATAAAATCACCTTGAACTGTGACTTTAGCAGTTTTAGTGATGTACCCATTATCTGTGCTAACATATGGCTGAGGAAAATCCTGAAGTACGAGTCCGTTTTTTTGAGCAAACCCAGTAACAGCCTCTAATAATGTCTGATGAATGTCGATTTCTTTGTAAGTGTCATTTCCTATTAATTGTTCTATGGTTTGAAGTTTTTGTTTGATTGTTTGAATTTGTTTTGGAGCGTCCAAATTATCAGAAATTTGTTGTTCCAGTTCACTATTTTCAATGGCTAAATTGATGGTGTCTGATAGTGTCATATTGTATAACACAATAGAAAACAAAATACCCCCTACAAGTACATAGATTAATCGTTGCTTATATGTTATTTTCCTTTTCAATTGATGTCTATTTCTATTTCAAATTCTCCTGCTGTTTTTAGATTATCTTGAACAAATGAAACAATTGTAATGTCTGCAATCCATTCGTATTGTTTCAATTCTTTAATCCAATTATTGAGTTCTATACTCCTGTTGACTGTCCCTGCAACTTTTATTTTGTTGTAGTTAAAAAGAATGTCTTCCGCTTTATTTACTCTCTTTTCTAAAGGGTTTATGAATAGTTGATTTAGCTGAATACTGCTTGGTATGCTCAATGCAATTTGATCGGCATAATAGGAAATTTTAGAGGCTCTAGTTACTCCACTGTTCTGCACAAATTGCTCTTTTATCGTCAACTCAGCTCTTAATGTTTCCAATTCTATAATATATTTTTTTTTACTCTCTACCTGGTATTGTAATTCATTATTAGTTGTTTGATAGCTATTGCTCATAAAAAGATTTCCAACTGCTATAATAAAAAAAAGTACAATCATCGAAAAACCTACTACTACGTACTTGTTCTTATAAAAATACTCTTCCTTTACTTTTGCAATTTTCTCAGAAATTATAGAGACCAACTGTTTAACAGGTATGAAGTGGCTTAATGCAGAACTAAATGCGATTAACTCATGGGAATTGATTACTTCTCCTTCAATATTATATTCTTCTCCTGCCGATACACTTCCCAACCCATCTAGTTGAATGATGATGTTGTTCTCAATCAACAGTTCATGTGTTGTAGTCAATAATGTAGGTCGATTAACCAATGTTATGCAATTCTCAAGAACAAATGGTCCTAAATAAATCTCAACTGCATATAAATTGAGTTCCATTATTTTATTGATGATGACATTTAACACATCTTTTCTAACCACTGATACCCAACCTTCATAGTTGGGAAGTAGTAATTTTTGAATGTAAAAATCTTTTATTCCTGCATTAGGTAATACTTGGTTTAGTAATTCCTGATCTACAGAACGCTCATTTATTTTTATTTTTTTATGGATAATCCCCTTACCCCCAATGGAGATATAAATGGGTATTTTTTTGGTATTTTCTTTAGCTAATTGCTCAAGAGTAATATCAATAAATCGTCTGCTTATCTCAAGAGAATTCTCCTTTTTTGTTAACTCTAATGCAATAAGTGTAAAGTTGTCCTTGGAGGTTAACACCAATTCAACTCCAAAAGCCGTTTGTCCTTTTATCAGATTATATTTATCCAAAAAATTAAGCACTTTAATAAATTATTGTTGGTTTAATAAAAATATTGAGTTTACTCTTAGATTTTTCCCTAGACCTACTACTGAAAAACCATTTAATTATAGGTATTCTTGATAAAAATGGGACACCTCTGCCTGATTCTCTAATGGATTTTTCTTCTAATCCTCCTAATAGCACCATCTCTTGGTCTTTTACTCTAATTAAAGAGGTAAATTCTCTTGAAACTGTTCCTGGTGGAGCTCCTGGTTCAATTTTTTCAGTAAAATCAGACTGTGAAACAGAAATCTCCATCGTTACTTGATCATCCCCTGAAACGAAAGGCTTAATTGTAACTGATAAATCTGCATTAACTGATTTATATACTCTTGTATTAATGGTTTGAGTAGTCTGATTAGCTAATGTGTTAGTAGTTTCTTCAACGTAATATTCAGTATTACCAATTTTCATGGTCGCTTCATTCCCATTTAAAGTTGCCAATTTTGGTGTTGACTTCACTTTTAGTACCCCTTGTGTTTCCAATGCTTTGATGTTGAAATAAAAATTTGGCGTTACTTTTCCTAGGTTCAGGATTCCGTATCCATTAAAACTTTCAATTAAATCGTTAATAGAATTGCTATTCAAACTCATATTTGGCTCAGGGAAAATAGTTCCAGTGGTGGTTGCTGGATTTTTTCCTAGTCCTGCTTCAATTCCTGTTGAATTAGTTCTACTGTTAGTATAATCTACTATCATCACTTCGATTAATACAACAGGAACTATTTTGTCAATTTTTAAAATAAATGCTTCTATTTCTTCTATTCTGGGATAAGAACCACTTAATATCAAACTATTTAAATCAACAAACTCTTTTACATCAACATTTTGTTTAATATCAGTGGGAATAAACTCTACCACTTTTTCTACCGAACGGTGTTGGAGTTGTATCACTTTGGTCATTCTTAATCCTTCTGTTTTTCGCTCTCCTATTATGTAAATACCATTCTTGTAGTCATAAGTTAAATCTGTACCCTGAAACATGTTTTTTAATAAATTCTCAAAAGTGGTAGATTGTACATTTACCGTTGCTTTATCTTTTATCTCTGAAATAAAATAGTAATCTATTCCAATTTCCTTTGCAATACTTTTTATCACTTCATCAATCGATATGTCTGTACCATAAACTGAAATATTGTCAGCATTTTTAGCATCGTAATTAAATTGACCTCCTTTATTATTTTTAGTTCCTGTAGTTGTCTTGTTATTAGAAGTATTCGTATTCCCTGAGGAAGTATTTGCATTTTCGTTAACCGTTTTTTCTATCAAATAGAAATTATCCTTGGTTTTGCTCACTAATAAATCATTGGCAATTCCTAGTTTTTCTAATGCATTATCAAAAGGCATATTTTCGATATAAACACTTATCATTTTTGGAGAAACCCCTGGACCTAAAACAACATTTTTTTTAGTCTTTTGAGTAATTGCTTTTACTACTGCATCCAATGAATCATTTTTTAAATCCAAAGTCAATTCATTTGTTCCTTGATTGTAGTTTATCTTTAATTCTTTTGCTATTGCTTTAACGGTCTTATCATATTTTACTATGGACATGATGCTGCCAATAAAATTAATGCTTAAATCATATTCTTTACACACAAACATCAACACATCTGATACAGTTGCATTGGCAAAATTATTGACGATGTCTTGCTTGATAGAAGGATCTACACTAATGTTTAATTTATGAGCATCAGCTATTCCTCGCATAAACTCCTGAATAGAAACTCCACTAACAGACATCTGTACTTTTTCGTCCAACCCAGGAATATCTGTGGTTAAAGATTCCAGTTGAATTTCTATTTGTCTGATTCTATCTTGTGCAGTTAAATGAGTGCTTAATAATAAACAAAACACTATTCCTAATATGGTGATTTTACTTCTCATAACCTCAATAATTACTCATTAACATGGCATAAACTTCATCTATCGAAGTAGTCCCTTTTTCAAATAATTCAAAAGCATTATCCATCAATTGGTGGATGCCTTTTTCTTTCAACTCTTCCCTTATGTTAAACTTTTCATTTTTTATATTTTCTGCCATTTCATAATCTATTGGAATCACCTCATATACTGCTTTTCTACCTTTGTAACCAGTGTAAAAACACTGCTCACATCCAATAGGTTCATAATGATACTGTATCTCTCTTGGTGCTTTATAACTACTTGGGAAAAGTTTGGCATCAAATTCCTTTTTTTCTTTACAATTTGGGCATAGTACCCTCACCAAACGTTGTGCAACTGTTAAGCTTAATGTATTTGCTAATAAATAGGAAGGGACTCCCATATCTATCATCCTCGAAATGGTTCCCCACGCTGAATTGGTATGTATGGTTGACAATACTAAATGCCCTGTTAATGCTGCCCGAATTGCCATTTGAGCTGTTTCTCCATCTCTTATTTCCCCTAACATTATTACATCAGGGTCTTGTCTTAAAAATGAACGTAAGGCAGATGCAAAAGTTAAGCCGATGTCTTCTTTTAATTGAACTTGGTTGATGCCTTCGAGGGTATATTCTATCGGATCTTCTATCGTTAGCAAGTTGGTTTTTTCTTCATTTAATATTTTTAATGTAGCATAAAGAGTGGTTGTTTTACCAGAACCAGTCGGACCACTAATTAAGATTATTCCATTGGGTTTTTTAATGCCTTCTAAATAATCCTTCAATTGCTTATTATCAAATCCTAATTCGTTGATATCAATGTTCGTTGCATCTTTACTAAGTAATCTCATTACTATTTTCTCTCCATGTAAGGTTGGCAACAATGAAACCCTGATGTCGAATTTATTACCTGAATTCTCAAAACTTATTCTTCCATCTTGAGGTAAGCGTTTTTCTGCAATATCCAGGTTTGCTTTTATTTTAAGCTTGTTAACCAGAGCTGGATAATCATTGGTAGGAATAACATATTTTTCAATAAGTTTTCCATCTATTCTTAATCTAACCCTACAGCGATCTTCATACCTTTCGATGTGAATATCACTACTTCCCAAGTAATCAACTTCTGCAATTAATTTATAGGCAAAGTCCTCTGAATTGGTGGCATCAAAACTTACTGTTTCTGCCCTTTTGTTTTTGTATGTTAGGCGGTAATATTTGCCCAAAGTTTTGTTAATCAGTTCCGTTGAACTTGGTATTATTTGTATCGTTTTGCCAAAAATCATTTCCAATTCATCACTTATAGATGAATTCATCTTTTCTTCATCTGCATAGAAAACAAATTTATCCTCATCTACCAATTTTGGTACAATGTGATAATGCCATGCCTGATCGGTACTAATGGATTGCTGCATTTCAGCACTCAATGTTATGTAGTCTGGTTTACTCAAACTACCTGAAAAATGTCATGGAAAAATTGAAAAGAAGGTATAAGTTGCTCAATTAACAAGGTAATAATTAGCAATAAACTCATGGCTCCAGCCAATGGAATTAATGTCTTTTTCTTTTTATTAAAAAGAATAATACTCCCGTAAATAATAGTTGTTAATAAAATACTCCCCAAATAAAATACTACAAAATTAATGGGGGAAAAAGCCAGTGTTAATACCAAAAAGAACAATACATCTCCTAATCCCAAATGTGTTTTTAAAATATTAATTACTTTCCTTTCTTTTAGAGAAACCAAAAAAGTAACTCCAATAAGGTTAATCAATACAATAAAAAAATTAATTCCGAAATAGGTAGTTAATTCTTCGGTATCGATTTTCAATAGTCCTTTTATAACAAACCCAATAATTAGGATTGGAATTAAAAACCAACTGATGGCTTTACTCTTAAAGTCTTGAAAAACAACAACTGCTAATACTAGCACCAATATGATAAATAGGATAGTATCCATTAATCTTTTACCGTTTCTGTTACTTTTCTATCTTGATTAATCTCCCAAACATTAATAACACCGTCTCCATCAAAATCTTGAACAGCAGTTGCTCTTGCTGTAAAAGTGGTTGTTCCTGCCTCTACAATTTCTATCTTATACCTTGCTCCACCATCTTCTGTTACTAATGTTTGTTGCTCAAACTCTACCGCCTCCATATCGGGTGAATATTTAGAAAACTCTAGAAAATACAACCTTTCTAACGAGTAAATATGTTCCAATTGTGTTTTTGCCTCGCCTTGTTTGGCTTTTGTTACCGCTTTCATAATTGAAGGAACTGCTGCTGCTGTAAGTAGTCCAGCAATTAATACCGCTCCCATTATTTGGAGCATAGAGTATGCTTTTAGCTTTTTATGGTTTTTTATTTTCATAATAAAAGATGAATTAAATTGTGTTCTAAATTAGTTGAACACTTCCATAGCTGTTGGTAGTGGTTCATTTTTTTTTTAAACGGTACTGAGAAAAGAAAAAAGATGAAAGAAGAAGTGTGGTTTGTTGGAAGAAAAGTTATTACTTAAGACTCTTTAGAAATTCTATGCGTCTTCTTCTGGCAACAGTAAGTATAAGATTCCCTTGCATTAGAATCTCATTTCGATTTTTGTGAAAGGTGACAATGTGATTGATATTTATTAAATGGCTTTTACTTATCCTGAAAAAATGATCTGCTAATATATTTTCAAAAGTATTTAATGGCTTAGCAGCAGTAATGATTCTACCATCTATTAATTGAATATTGGTGTAAACTTCATCAGCTTGGCAACTTACAATATCGTTTACTTGTACAAACTCAATTTTGGTTGCACTTTTTATGGTAATAATTTTGGATTTTTTGGCTGGTACTGCTTCTTGTAATATGGACTCTAACTCTTTGTTATACTCGTTAGTTTGTTTAAGCTCTTCCTTTGTTTTTACAAGGAGTTTTTCAAGTTGTTGAACTTTTTCTTGTAGGGCAATTGCAGTGTTATGTTCTTTGAGTTGAACCAAATTAACTTTTACTTCATTTTAACTGGACTAAGATAGGGAATTGTACCAACAATCCAAATGAAATACACAGAAAAATGGACATTACTTTTACCTAAACAAAGTAATTAATCCTTTTGCACTTTCAAACTCATCATTTGCAGTAACATAATCAATTATATAATAGTACACTCCTTCTGGAACTTCAACACCAGTACTTGTTCTGCCATCCCAAATAAAAAGTTTAGTAATTTCATTTTCAGTAATATTTTTCACAATAAACTGATCCCAAATTTTTTGTCCCCATCTGTTGTAAATTTCAGCCGATAATTCTTTAATTCCTGTTACTTCAATACTAAATACATCATTTTCTCCATCAAAATTTGGACTAAATACATTGGGAACAATTACCATTGCTTCGGCTAATACATCAATAACAATTTCACTTGAACTAAAACAACCATTAGTATCAGAAGCGATTAGGGTTACTGTGTAGTTTCCTGCTAGTCCATAAATATATACTGGATTGTTTAAAGTACTTGTATCTCCATTACCAAAATCCCACAAATAAGAGTTAGCATTGTTACTGCCGTTTTGAAAAATTACTTCTAGTGGTGGTGTACCATTTGTAATTGAAGGAATAATTATCGCTTCAGGTTTATGAACTGTAAGGGTAATTGAAGAAGTATCCCCATAACATCCATTATCATTTTCAACCAGATAAAAAGTATAAATGCCATCTGCATTTACTTGAGGTAAATAATAAATTCCTGCTCCCAAAAAATTTGTTAATAATACATCTGAATACCATTCAATTATTCCAGATCCCTGATTCAATCCTATCAGAGTTGGTATTCCATCACTAAAACAAATTGTTGTATCACTTCCAATCGGGGCAAGAGGTGTTGGTGTAACATTTAATTTTGTTTCAATTATGCTGTCACATCCTAATTGTGTAAATAAACTATCTATAAAATTCCCAGTATTGGTTTGATATTGACCTTCCAAGTAAACACTATCTCCCTGACAGATGGATAACGTATCATTTATCAGATATGTTGGATTGACAATTAGTTCTGTTATCATAATGCTATCACATCCTTGAAAAGTAGTTAAGGAGTCGTAGTAAAATCCTGAAGTATTTTGCCACTGACCATAAACAAATAAACTATCTCCTTGACAAATTGAAACAGTATTCAAACTGTCTTTAAATTGAAAAATTTCTATGGTAGTGGTATCTGCATCTCCACATTTTCCAGGAGTAGTATATATTATCTGATGAATACCGACTCCAGCTATTGCTGGATCAAATTCACCAGTAACTGTATTCGTAATTCCTACACCTGACCATGTACCTCCTATATCTACAGCAGAAAGATTGACTAAATTATCATTAGAACACAAAGGTCCTATATTAGCTATTGTCGCATTGGTTAAAGGATAAATTGTGATGTTTTCAAAAGAGGTGTCTGCAATACTATTTCGATACATTATTAAACGAACATTATAATTTCCTGTGAGTGAATAATAATGTTTAGGATTTGATATGTTTGAGAAATTCAAAGCCCCTGAAAGTGGATCACCAAAATTCCAATTTAAAGAATCGTAATTAACTAACTCAGTATAAAAAGAAGTGGTATCATTAAAACAAGTATCAGCATGAGCAATATTTGGTTTAAAAAAATTGGACTGAACAAATCCAGGCAAGCTATATCTTGATTCACCAGGAGATAGATTAAATGGAGCTGTTGTCAAATTACACGCTACACCAGATAAATCTGGATTATTAATTACTTTAAGAAAAGGGGTTG
>Ga0156332_1057_pt1 | contig 18345 bp, 19 predicted proteins | sample RifCSPlowO2_12_FD_107980 | JGI IMG/M metagenome (GOLD analysis project Ga0156332, IMG submission 107980) | Bacteroidetes bacterium RIFCSPLOWO2_12_FULL_31_6
CGATGTCATGGTATTGGCACGAGAGTTAAGTTTAAAACAAGTGAAAGACATCACAGCAGGTATTAAAAAAGATAATGTTAGAGGACCATCAGGTAATTTAATTGACATTGAAATATTTGCTCATGGAGCTTTATGCATGGCAGTATCAGGGAAATGTTATTTGAGTTTACATACCAATAATTCATCTGCTAATAGGGGAGCTTGTGTGCAAAATTGCAGAAGAACTTACGAAGTAAAAGATGAAGAAGGAAACGAACTGTTAATTGACAATGAATACATCATGTCTCCTAAAGATTTATGTACCATCGGCTTTATTGATGATATCATTAGGGCTGGGGTAAAAGTGTTAAAAATAGAAGGAAGGGGTAGAGCACCAGAATATGTAAAAACTGTTACTCAATGTTACAGAGAAGCTGCTGATTCTTATCTTGAAGGAACGTATACCAAAGAAAAAATTGCAGAATGGGATAAAAAGTTAGCAACTGTTTACAATAGAGGATTTTGGGATGGTTATTATTTAGGACAAGAGTTAGGAGAATGGTCGGATGTTCATGGCTCAAAGGCAACAACTAGAAAAAAGTATATTGGGAAAGGGGTGCATTATTATCCAAAAGCAGGGATTGCAGAATTTAAATTAGAAACTCACTCTTTAAAAGTTGGGGACAAAATATTAATTACTGGACCAACTACAGGAGTTATCGAAACGGAAGTAAAGGAATTAATGGTTGATGAAGTAAAGTACAATGAAATAAAAAAGGGAGTGAACTTCACGATCCCATTAGACACAATTATTAGAAATTCCGACAAGCTTTACATTGTTGAAGACATCAAATGATTCGAATTACTTACCAAAGAGAAAAATGTATTGGGTGCAATTATTGTGTTGAGCACGCATACGAAAGGTGGAGAATTTCCAAAAAAGATGGTAAAGTGACGTTGATTGATGGTGAAAATAAAAAAGGCTTTTATACTGTTTTAACTGGAAATCATGAATACGAAGCAAACTTAAATGCAGCAAAAGTTTGTCCAGTTAAAATTATACGAGTAGAAAAAATTAAATAAACCTGTGAATTTTATTCTTATTAAAATATAATAGGGGGGTAAGAAAACTAAACCATTATTTTAAAAATCAAAATATTTTTCATTTAACAATGATTTATTTAACAAATTACTAACTTTACCACCATCAAAGGTATTAGGATGGCAGAAAGAATTTTGGTAATTGGATCTTCTGGACAAATTGGAACTGAACTAGTTGAAGAGTTAAGAAACCGATATGACAATGAAAATGTAATTGCTTCAGACATTAAAGAACCTCAAGTTACTCAAGAAGGACCATTCGAAACCCTAGATATTTTGAATAAAGGTCAACTTTCTGCAATTATTGCTAAACATAACATTAAAGAGGTTTATTTATTGGCTGCTCTACTTTCAGCAAGTGCTGAAAAAAACCCTGCATTTGCATGGGATTTAAATATGAACAGCTTATTTAATGTGCTTAATTTGGCTAAAGAAGGTATTATCAATAAAGTATTTTGGCCAAGTTCAATTGCTGTGTTTGGACCAACTACTCCAAAAACCAATACACCACAATATACGATAATGGAACCTAGTACGGTTTATGGAATAAGCAAACAAGCAGGAGAAAGATGGTGTGAATATTATAACAAAAAGTATAAAGTTGATGTAAGGAGTATTCGATATCCTGGGCTTATTGGTTACAAATCTAAACCAGGTGGAGGAACCACAGATTACGCTGTTGACATTTTTCATCAAGCAATATTGGTAAAAAAATATGAATGTTTTTTATCAGAAAACACTACGCTTCCAATGATGTATATGTCTGATGCAATTGATGCTACTATAAATATTATGAATGCAGAGAGTTCGAAAATTAAAATTAGGTCAAGTTACAATATTGCTGGAACTAGTTTTTCTCCAAAAGAAATTGCTGAAGAAATAAAAAAACATATACCAGACTTTAGCATTACTTATTCACCAGATTTTAGACAACAAATTGCCGATTCTTGGCCTCAAACAATAGATGACACATTTGCAAAAAATGATTGGGGTTGGGTTCCAAATTTTAACTTAAGTAGTATGACTAAAACCATGTTAATTAATTTGGAACAATTATTGCCTAAAGAAAATAATTATTAAAAAACTGAAACATTTGAATATTTCAAACGTAAAAAAACTGGAACATTTGAATATTTCAAACATAAAAAATTGAAAATGAATGTCACTAATCGATTATTCATGTGGTTTAATCGAAATTATTTGTAGGTTTAAGCTAATTTTGTTTTATAGTATTAAAAAATAGTTTACATTTATTCTTTAAATAAAGGTATGAGCAGAATGAAAAAAATACTTTACTTATTTATTCCGATTTTTATCTGCAGTATAAGTGTGGGTCAAAGTCTGCCAACTTTTGAGATAATCGAAGGAGATACTATGAATGTTATCGACGAAAATAACCTTAAACAAGGTTTTTGGAAAATTTTTGGCAGAATGAAAAAACTTCCTGACTACGAGCCTGACCAAGTAATAGAACAAGGTAAATACAAAAGTAGTAGAAAAGAAGGATTGTGGGTTAATTTTTTCCCTAGTGGAAAAACAAAAAGTGAAATTGAATACGAAAATAGCAGACCTAATGGTTCTTATAAAACGTATTACGAAAATGGACAAGTTGAAGAACAAGGTTCATGGAAAAATAATCGAAATACAGGAGAATTTAAACGTCATTATGAAAACGGACAAGTATCTCAAGAATTTGCTTTTGACCCAACGGGGAAAAGAGATGGTAAACAAAAGTATTTCTATGATGATGGCACTTTAATGATAGAAGCTGACATTAATCAAGGAAAAGAAGAAAAGGTTTTAGAATACAATCCTGACGGTTCTTTAAAAGCAGAAAAAGTTTTTGTTGATGGTAAATTAGATGTTGCAAACACAAAAGTATATGAGTCTAAAGAGCCTGTTAAAAATAGGGATGAAGAAGATCTTGAAAAAGCTCCTGTTAAGATTATAAAAATTGAACAAGGTGAAGTTTCCAATTCAATGGAAAAGTTTAGCGGTAACGGCCAAAACAAAATATACAACATGAATAAACAAATTTCAAAAGATGGCTTCTTTAAGAATTATCGCTTAATGGATGGTTTATGGTACAAATATGACGAAAATGGTATATTAGAGAGTATTGAAAAATATAAAAATGGTAAATATATTGGAGACGCACCTCTCCCTAAAGAATAAGAGTTTTATACTTACCCAAAAACCCAACAAGAATTCTTGTTGGGTTTTTTATTTTTTTTAATTAATAAGCTATTTTTACACTTTAAAATAGAATTAATATTTATTATGCTTGAACTACATCCATTATACATTTATAATAGTTTAACCAAAAAGAAAGAAAAATTTACCCCAATTAATTTCCCTTTTGTTGGTCTTTATACTTGTGGACCAACCGTTTATAGCGATGTCCATTTGGGAAATGTTAGGACATTCTTAACTTTTGATATTGTTTATCGCTATTTATCTTTTTTAGGGTATAAAGTTAGGTACGTAAGGAATATTACTGATGTTGGACACCTCGTGGATGATGGAGATAATGGAGAAGATAAAATAGAAAAACGAGCTCGTTTGGAGAAAATTGAACCCATGGAAATCGTTCAAAAATACACCAATGGGTTTCATGCTATTGTTAACCTATTTAATTTGATTTCTCCAAACATTGAACCTACAGCTTCAGGACATATCATAGAGCAAATTGAGATGGTTCAACGTATAATAAATAATGGGTACGCTTATGAAGCAAATGGATCTGTTTATTTTGATGTAAAAAAATATGCAGAAAAGTATAACTATGGTGAATTATCAGGTAGAAAATTAGATGAATTGTTGGAGCAAACTCGGGAAGAGTTAGAAGGAGGTAATGAAAAAAGATATTTCGCTGATTTTGCCATTTGGAAAAATGCATCACCAGAAACGCTAATGAAATGGAATTCTCCATGGGGAGAAGGTGTTCCTGGTTGGCATTTAGAATGCTCTGTAATGAGTACTAAATATTTAGGGAAAAAATTTGATATTCATGGTGGAGGTATGGATTTAAAATTTCCACATCACGAATGTGAGATAGCCCAATCTGTTGGAGCTGATAAAATTAGCCCCGTAAAATACTGGATGCACGGAAATATGTTAACAGTAAATGGCACTAAAATGAGCAAATCACTTGGTAATTCCTTTCTCCCTGAAGAATTGATATCTGGAAATCATCCATTACTTGAAAAAGGATACTCGCCAATGTCCATTCGCTTTTTTCTTCTTCAAGCAAATTATAGAAGTACAGTCGATTTTTCTAATATTGCATTACAAGCTGCCGAAAAAGGGTTAACAAGATTAATGTCTGCCATTGAAACGCTTGAAAAATTAACGCCGAATGAAAAATCAAGTATAGCGGTAGATTCATTGATTCAAAAATGTATAGATAGTATGAATGATGATTTTAATACACCTGTTACCATTGCACATTTGTTTGATGGAGTTAAATTTATTAATGCTACAAAAGATGGAAAAGATTTTATTAACGCAGCAGATTTAGAAAAATTAAAACACCACTATCATACTTTTGTCTTTTATATTTTAGGATTAAAAAAAGAAGATTCAGAATCTTCAAACGATGAATTATCTAATGATTTAATGGAAATTATCATTAATCTTAGAAATCAATCTAAAGAAAAAAAGGATTGGAATACTGCTGACTTAATTCGTGATGAATTAATAAAATTAAACATTACGATTAAAGACAGTAAAGAATCAACTACTTGGAATTATGAAAAATAAATTACTTTATATTACAATTCTATTTTTTGTAATTGGTTGCGAAAATGATCGTGATAAAAAAACAAAACATATTGATATTAAACCTATTGTTGTTGAACCTAAAATTGAAAGACCCGATTTTAATGCTGATTCTGCCTACTTATTTGTTCAACAACAAGTAGATTTTGGCCCACGATTTCCAAACAACGAAGCTCATGGGAAATGTGCTAAATATTTAGAAAACAAACTAAAATCTTATGGGTTAAATACAATAACTCAAGTAGGAAAAGCCAAAACATTTAATAATAAAGAAATTACAATAAAAAATATAATTGGAGCATACAATCCCGATGCAAAAAAAAGAATTTTATTATTTGCTCATTGGGATAGTCGCCCTTTTGCTGACCAAGACGTTAAAGATAAAACAAAACCAATTCTTGGAGCAAATGATGGTGCTAGTGGTGTTGGAATTTTAATTGAAGTTGCCAGACAATTAAGTCTTAAAAAGCCAAAAATTGGAGTTGATATTATATTTTTTGATGCAGAAGATTATGGAGAACCATCAGGTATAAAAGAAGACGAGAATAGTGCAAATACTTGGTGCCTTGGTTCGCAATATTGGGCGAATAATTTACATCAAATAAATTATACAGCAGAATATGGAATATTATTAGACATGGTTGGAGCATCTAATGCCAATTTTACCATGGAAGGGTACTCTGTGGATTATGCTCCTGAAATTTTACAAAAAGTATGGGATAATGCTAGAAGCTTAGGTTATAGTAATTATTTTGTGAGCAAAAAAAACAACTATATTACAGATGATCATTTATTTATTAATAAAATTACAAATATACCCAGTATCGATATTATACATTCTGATAAATTTACTGGAAGTTTTCATCCTTCTTGGCACACTCACAAAGACGATATGGGTGTAATTGATAAAGCAACACTTTCTACAGTTGGTGAAGTATTATTATATACAATATATACTGAAAATTAGTTTTTTTTACATTACTCACTTAATAATGTTGTGTTTATTAATAAAATATGATATATTTGTCACTTTATTTAACAATTAGTATTTAAAAATGAGAAAAATATTAACCTTTTTAATGATTGCAAGTATCTTTAGTTTAGTTGCTTGTGGACCAACAGAAGAAGAAAAAGTTGCCGCTGAAGCCGAAGCTGCAGATGCCGTTGAACAACTATTTGACGAATTAGAAGAGGAAGAAGCAGACTCATCTACTGAAGATGTTTCTGAAGCAACAGAACATGTTTGTAATGATAAATGCACAACAAAAGTTTGTAATTTTGTATGCGGAGAAAAAGGACATGTTTGTTCAGATGCTTGTCATGCTGATTAAACTTAAATAAAGAGTAAATAATAAATACGTAATATAATCAATAACCTATAACACTTAATTAAAATGAAAAAATTATTAGCAATGTTAATGGTAGCAAGTATCTTTAGTTTAGTTGCTTGTGGACCATCAGAAGAAGAAAAAGCAAAAGCAGAAGCAGAAGCTGCTGCACAAGTAGAAGCAATGTTTGATGGCTTAGAAGAAGCTACTGCAGAAGAAGAAGTTGTTGCTGAAGAAGCTGCTACTGAAACTCCAGCTGAAGAAACTCCAGCTAAGTAATCATTTCTCTTCAACAAATCAAAAGAGGCTGTCCGAAAAGACAGCCTCTTTTTTTTGATTTCTTTTTAAACGGATGAGCTCTAGGGAAGCATACAAGATAATATCGTTTCAAAAAATAACAAAAATGTATCTTCATTACTTTACTTTTGAAAGGTATTTAAGGACAGCATTGAGATGAAACAAATAATAACCATAGAGTTTTGCTTAACTGCCCTATCAGATTTGCCAATAATTGATGTAAGATCACCTAAAGAATACAGAAATGGCCACATTCCTAATGCTGTTAATATCCCTTTGTTTACCGATATTGAAAGAGGTCTAGTTGGTGCTGCTTACAAAAAAGTATCAAAAGAAAAAGCATTAGAATTAGGACATGAATTTGTAAAACCTAAATTGGAATATTTTTTTACAAAATCATTATCAATCGCCCCCAAAAAAGAAGTTATTATTCATTGCTGGAGAGGAGGATTAAGAAGTAATGCTTTTGGTAGTTTTTTGGAAGAAAGAGGATTTGATAAAGTATTTATTATTGATGGAGGCTACAAAGCATATCGAAATTATGTACTTCGTTTTTTCGAAAAACCGTTTATCTTAAATGTGATAGGAGGATATACAGGTAGTGGGAAAACAGAAATATTAAATTATTTATCCAAAAAAGGAGAACAGGTGGTTGATTTAGAAGGATTAGCCAAACATAGGGGTTCTGCATTTGGCGGAATTGATTTACCACCTCAACCTACCACTGAACAATTTGAAAATAATCTTTATACGATGATGCAGGGTTTGGATATAACTAAACCCATTTGGATTGAAGATGAAAGTAGTGCTATTGGTAGAATAAATATTCCTAAAGGATTATTTAACCAAATGAGAACTCAGCGTATATTTTTTTTAAACATCTCTCAGCAAGAAAGAGCCAAACATCTAGTCGTTAACTATGCTGGATTAAATGCAGTAGGTTTGTCAGACGCTATTGATAGAATAAAAAAAAGATTAGGATTTGATAAAGCAAAGTTGGCACAACAAGAATTAGAAAACAAGAATTATGAAAAAGTAGTGGAGCTGGTACTTTTTTATTATGATAAATATTATCAAATAGGCCTGCAAAAAAGAGATAAATCTAAAATTATTGAACTAAAAATAGCGACTATCAATCCTATTAAAAATGCAGCATATTTAATGAATTTAAAAAACGAGTATGAGTGAATCCATAAAATTAACAAAGTATAGCCACGGTGCAGGTTGTGGATGTAAAATTTCACCAAAAGTGCTAACAACGATTCTTCAATCGAATATTCCTAACTTAGAAGATGCTAAACTTTTAGTGGGAAATGATACCAGAGATGATGCTGCTGTTTACGACATGGGAAATGGAACGGCAATAATCAGTACTACCGATTTCTTTTTGCCTATTGTTGATGATCCTTTTACTTTTGGGCAAATTGCTGCAACTAATGCCATTAGCGATATTTATGCAATGGGAGGAAAACCCTTGTTGGCAATAGCTATTTTAGGTTGGCCCGTCGATAAAATTGCTCCCGAAGTTGCTGCAAAAGTGATGGAAGGTGGTAGAAAAGCTTGCAAGGATGCAGGAATTTCCTTGGCAGGAGGACATAGCATTGATAATCCGGAGCCAATATTTGGTCTTGCAGTTACAGGAGTAATCAACATTAGTGATTTAAAACGTAATAATTCCGCACAACCAGAAAGTAAACTTTATCTCACAAAACCTTTAGGAGTTGGTATTTTGTCAACCGCTCAAAAGAAAGGTTTACTGGAAGAAGTTCACAACGATATAGCAGCTAATTCGATGCTTATTTTAAATGATGTAGGTATGGATTTGGCAAAAATGAAAGAGGTAAATGCGTTAACGGATGTTACTGGATTTGGACTATTAGGGCATTTATTGGAGGTGTGCGAAGGCAGTAATGTCTCGGCAATTATTAATTACAATAAAGTACCTATATTTCCTGAAATAAAAGAATACATAAAAAAGAAATGTATTCCTGGAGGAACATTAAGAAACTGGGACAGTTATGGCTTTAAGTTGGAAATCACCAATGAAGAACAGATAGCTATTTTATGCGATCCACAAACTAGCGGAGGATTGTTAATTGCTGTTAGCGATGAGGCTTCAGGAGAAGTAGAAACACTATTAAAGAGTAGAGGCTTAATTGCACACCCATTTGGAAAATTGGTTAAAAAAACGAATACACCGATTCAGGTATTAGCCTAAAATTTTTTCTTCAAATAGTCTTTAAAATAAAAGTCGTGGAGTTATTTATTATATTTCACACAACAATAATTACATTTGTTTCTCTAAAATTTACAAATTATGAAATACACCGCTATAGATAAATCGTTATACATTTTTAACAGGAAAAATTTTGCCAAAAAATTAAAACCTAAATCGGTTGCCATTTTTAATTCTAACGATTTAATGCCAACAAACGCAGATGGAACCATGCAATTTCGGCAAAATAACGATTTGTTGTATTTAAGTGGAGTCGATCAGGCAGAATCTATCTTGGCTATTTTTCCAGATGCCACCAATCCAAAACACCGCGAAATATTGTTTGTGAAAGAAACTAGCGAATTGATAGCAATATGGGAAGGTGAAAAATTGACCAAAGCTGGAGCAACACAACAATCAGGAATTGAAACCATTTATTGGACTTCGGAGTTCGACCAAATTTTTCTTGCCATAGCTGTTGAAGCTGAAAACATTTACTTAAATCAAAACGAACATTTAAGAGCCGTTACAGTTGTTGAAACCAGAGACGATAGGTTTGGCAAAGCCTGCAGAGCAAAATACCCTTCTCATAAATTTGAACGATTGGCTCCTATCATGAAAACATTACGACCAATAAAATCAAAATTGGAAGTGGATACTATTCAACATGCCTGCAACATTACAGAAAAAGGATTTAGACGAGTTTTAAAATTTATTAAACCAGGAGTAATGGAGTACGAAATTGAAGCAGAATTTGCGCATGAATTTTTAATGAATCGTTCACGAGGGTTTGCTTATGAACCTATTATTGCTTCTGGATTTAATGCGTGTGTATTACATTATATCGAAAATAACAAAGAATGTAAAGCAGGAGATGTCATCTTAATGGATGTTGCAGCCGAGTATGCTAACTATGCTTCTGATATGACACGGTGTTTGCCTGTAAGCGGAAAATTTACTACTCGACAACGAGCAGTTTACGATGCTGTTTTACGAGTGATGAATGCGGCAAAAGGAATGCTTGTTCCTGGAACCATTCACGATGAATACCAAGAAGAAGTTGGGAAAATTATGGAATCAGAACTCATTGGATTAAAATTGATTGATAAACATGATGTTGCCAAACAAGATGCTAAAAATCCATTGTATAAAAAATACTTTATGCATGGCACTTCCCACCACATGGGCTTAGACGTGCATGATGTTGATAGAAGAACAACTCCTTTTGCTGCAGGAATGGTGTTAACCATTGAACCTGGAATTTATATTCGAGAAGAAAATTTAGGAATTCGTTTAGAAAACAATATTCTTATTACCGAAAAAGGACAGTTCGATTTAATTGCTAATATTCCATTAGAAGCAGAAGAAATAGAAGAGTTGATGAATTCTTAATTTATAGTTATTGCGATGAACGAAGCAATCTCCTTTAATAGCATGATTGCTTCACTTATACTTCGTTAGCAATGACGTTTGACGACCAAGTGAGAGAACAATTCATAAAATTTAAAAATATTAACATAAGTTTTACCGATACTGGAAAAGGTAAAGCAGTTGTTTTTTTACATGGATTTTTAGAGTCGAAGAAAATATGGGAGCCCTTTGCAAAGCAGCTTTCTAAAACACAGCGGGTAATTACCATCGATTTGTTAGGACATGGCAAAACAGACTGCTTAAGTTATGTGCATACCATGGAAGAAATGGCAGAAGCTGTTCAAAAGGTTTTGCATCATTTAAAATTGCGTAAATATTTTTTAATTGGACATTCTTTGGGAGGTTATGTTAGTTTAGCATTAGCTGAAAACTATCCTGATAATATCAAAGGATTGTGTATGTTTCACTCTTCATCGCACTCAGATAATGAGCAGAAACAAAAAGATAGAGATAGACTAATAAAAGTGGTGAAACGAAACCCTAAAATTTTTATTGACGAAGCAGTCCCCAATCTTTTTAATACCAAATACAAACCTTACCAAGAAGAGATAAATCAAATTAAGGAATTAGCGGAAAAAACATCTAAACAAGGAATAATTGCAGCTTTAGAAGGAATGAAAATAAGGCTAGAAAGAGAAGTTATTGTAAAATTTGCTCCCTATCCTGTGCTTTACATCATAGGCGAAGAAGATAATATTTTACCTTGTAATGATTTAATAAAACAAGCTAAATTACCAGAAAATGGTGCTTACGTATTGCTAAAGAATGTTGGTCACATGGGTTTTATAGAAGCGGCGCAGGAAACGTATTATACAATAAAACAGTTTGTAAAGAAAAATTAACTGCCGTCTATTTTCCATTAAATTCACTCATGGTTCTTCCTAAGCCAATGGTGCCAAAACTTTTAACTGCATGAGCTGTTTTTTCTAATCTGTCAGAAAGTATTATTTTTTCTTCTGGAGCAAACTCTCCCAATACATGATTGATTTGTTTTCCCTTTACAAATTCGCTTCCTACCCCAAAACGTAAACGAGCAAAATCGCTATTCCCTAGTGTTTCAACAATGTTTTTTAGTCCATTGTGTCCGCCATCACTTCCTTTTCCTTTTAGGCGGATAGTCCCAAAAGGTAAGGCAATATCGTCGGTAATCACCAATAGGTTTTCTTGTTTAATTTTTTCTTGTTGAAGATAATAATTAACCGCTTTTCCACTCAAATTCATGTAAGTGGTAGGTTTGATTAAAATAAAAGTTCTGCCTTTAAATTTATAAGTGGTTGTAAAAGCTAGCTTACCAGACTCAAAAAAAATATTGGATGCTTTAGCCAAAGCATCCAATACCATAAAACCAATATTATGTCGTGTATTTTCGTATTCAGAGCCAATGTTGCCCAGACCTACAATTAAATACTTCATCGCTCAAAATTATTCAGCAGTAGCTGTTTCTTCTTTAGCAGCAGGAGTAGCACCTTCTGTGCTAGCTTCTGGTTTTACTTCTTCTTCAAGTACAGCAACTCTACTCATTTTAACGGCAATAACAACAGCGTTTGCTGCGTCTAAAAATGTTAAGCCATTTACTTTTAAATCACCAACTTTAATAGATTGACCTATTTTTATATCAGTAATATCTAATTCAATTGTTTCTGGCAAAGCAGCAGGAAGTCCAATTACTTTTAATCGTCTAGTAACCATTCTTAATTTTCCACCAGCCAAAACTCCTTGTGAAGTTCCAGTAACAGTAACAGGAATTTCAATAACAACAGGCTTATCATTAGCTACTTCTAAGAAGTCAACATGAAGAGTTCTATCAGTAACTGGATGAAACTGAACTTCTTTAATTATTGCTTTAAATTTAGCTCCATCAATATCTAAATCAACAAGGTGAACTTCGTGAGTATTGATTAATTTGTTGAATTTAATTTCTTCAACAGCAAAAAGAATACTTTCTTTTCCACCATAAAGATTGCAAGGTACTTTTTTTTCTTTTCTTAGGGAATTAGCATCTGATGCTCCTCTTTCTGTTCTCTTATTACCGCTTAACGCTACTGATTTCATTATAAATAGGTTTTTAATTAACAAATAAATGATTCACTAATCGATTGATGAGTAGTTACTTTTTTAATAATATCAGAAAATAAATCGGCAACAGAAAGCACTTTTATTTTAGCACTTTGTTGAGCTAAAGGAATGGTGTCTGTAACAATTATTTCTGTTAGTTTTGAGTCTTCAATTCTTTTGTATGCATCGCCAGATAGAATAGGGTGAGTAGTCATAGCTCTTACACTTGTTGCCCCATTTTCTATCATAATGGCTGCTGCTTTGGTTAATGTTCCAGCAGTATCAACCATATCATCTATAATAATAATGTCTTTACCTGCTACATCGCCAATTAAAAGCATATCGGAAATTTCGTTCGCTTTTTTTCGATGTTTGTAACAAACAACAACTTCTGCATGTAAATATTTTGAGTAAGCATTGGCTCTTTTCGCACCTCCCATATCTGGAGAAGCAATGGTCAAGTTAGGTAAGTTTAAACTTTGAATATAAGGGATAAAAATTGTGGAAGCAAATAAATGGTCAACAGGAACTTCAAAAAACCCTTGAATTTGATCGGCATGTAAGTCCATGGTCATTATTCGGGTTACACCTGCAGCAGCAAGCATGTTAGCAGCCAATTTTGCTCCTATCGGAACTCTTGGTTTATCTTTTCTATCTTGTCTTGCTAAGCCAAAGTATGGTATAATGGCAACAATACTGTTTGCTGATGCTCTTTTTGCAGCATCAATCATCAACAACAATTCCATTAAATTATCTGCTGGTGGAAAAGTGGATTGAATAATAAATACATCAGCCCCACGAACTGATTCCTCAAATGAAGGTTGAAATTCGCCATCGCTAAAAGTATTGATAATCACATTTCCCAATGCAGTACCATGCTTAGCAGCTATTTTTACTGCTAAATCCATAGATGCTCTACCTGCAAATAGTTGTGTTTTTGTCATTACTCTTGGTTTTCCCTACATTTAAAAGGGCTGCAAATGTAATAATTTAATAGCTATCTGTCAAATAATTATTCATAATCTGAGCAAATATTTAAGCGAATAACTTTTAGGTATCAAAACTATTCAATATTTTCGCAATTCGTAAATGTAGAGTAAAATTTTTGCCCAGATGGCGGAATTGGTAGACGCGCACGACTCAAACTCGTGTTCTTACGAGTGCGGGTTCGATTCCCGCTCTGGGTACTGAAAGCCCCGACATTTATTGTCGGGGCTTTTTTATTCTTTTATAACTTTAAATGTTTACTGCTTTTTTGCCCACGTTTGTGAAGACACAAACAACGGCTGATAAAACTTCTGAAAAGCTTGTTGGTATTAGTATCTCAAATTGCGTTTTTATTCTCCTTCTAAGCTCGTTCAAAGAGAATTTCCATAGTAAAGTTGTCCTCAACGATCTCATGAAAATTGGTATTTTGAACTACTCCAAAAGTTGTTACCATAGTAATTACTACTGCATCTCCTATCCCAGTATCATTTTTAAATTGTACCACCTTATTTCTAAGATTAGCTAATTCATTTTTCCCGATTGTATATTCGGAACCATAGAATTTCATTTCACACAGATTTATCCAATTGTCATCTCTTTTTATAACAAGGTCAACTTGAGCTCCTTCTTTAGACCAACTGGAATTGGTTGAATGAATTCCTTCAATTTTTAGAGCTTTTTTAATCTGAAGCACATGTTTTAAGCAGATCGTTTCAAAGTTGAATCCTGCCCATGAAATGTAGGATTTCTTTTTAAACAATGTTTTCCAGAAATTTTCACCTTGATTCTTGTTAGGTTCAATGTATTTTAAATAAAACTTTGAATACTCATCAGAGAGTCTGTACAAGTTTTTTTTTGTCTTTTTGTCAAAGGCAGAATACTTTGAAACGAATCCAGATGCTGTTAATTCATCTAATGCTCTGGTAAAAGCTCCTCCTCCATGTTGTCTAGATTTTTTTATCAACTCATCCCTTACAACTCCTTTACTAAGTGAACCAAGGGCTCTGACTATAGCTATATGAGAAGATGAATGAGTAAATAATGATTCAAAAATTTCTTCAAACTCATTTACTAAGTCTCCATTTTCATCAAAGCACATCCTTTGAATAGCCTGAACAACACTTTCTCCTTTCTGTACCTTACTTAGATAGTGTGGCACACCTCCTATTGCAATATACAAGTGAAGAATGTGATAATACCCCCATTTAATGTTCTTGCTTTCTAAATAGGCTTTTGTCTCGAAAAGTGTGAAAGGCTTAATTTGAAGTTTATACGTCAACCTTGCATGCAAACTTCCTTGGTTGGAGATAACGTTCTGTACCATGTAAGATGCGGCTGAACCACAGACTACTACAACTAGGTCATTTCTTTTTTCACAGAAGGTGTTCCAAAAATGCCCGAAATACATTCTAAAATCAGACTTGTGTGTGTCAAGCCAAGGCATTTCATCAATGAATATTACTTTCTTTCCAACTCCCCTTAGCCCAGTAATATAATTCTTAAGTAATTCAAAAGCTTCTTTCCAATCAGATGGTTGGTCTTCCTCCATAAATTTCTTTGACACCTTTTTCAATTCTCCAAAGAAAATGTCTAATTGCTTTTCTTTGCTGCCGCCATACAGTCCAGTCACCTCAAACTTGATATGCTTTTGGTAGGCGTAACGGATTAGATAGGTTTTACCTACTCGTCTCCTTCCATAAACCGCAATCAATTCAGGATCATTCGATTTCAAAGATGCTGTCAACCTCTCTATTTCGTATTCTCTACCTATCATAATTTTATTATTTACTTCCCAAATGTACTGTTTATTTATTGATTTGGGAAGTAAATAAAGTATTATTTCTAAATAAAGAGATTAAACATTAACTTCCCAAAAGAGATAAGAATAAAGTGATTTGGGAAGCAAAAATCCACTAAAGAGCAGTTATAACAATGTTATAAATCTAGTTCAACAATACCATTATTTCTTGCACGAAAGCCCCTACATTTATTGTCGGGGCTTTTTTATTCTTTTATAACTTTAAAAGTCTGTTTATTATTTTCTCCAACGCTAAACAAATAAATGCCGCCCGATAAATTACCCAATTCAATTATGGTATTTTCTGCGTTGAGTTGCCCAGATAAAACCATTTTACCCATGTTATCGTAAATCGTGTAAGCAGCACCTACTAATTTAGCAGTTGTTTTGATAGTAATTTGGTTGGTTACTGGATTAGGGTAAACACTAAATTCAGATAGTTCAGTAATTTCAGCTACCTCTACAACTGGGGAAAGTTTAACCACCCAGTAATTATAACCACCATTATTGCCAGTTACATCTCCATCAGTTGATCCAGAATATCCAGCAATAACACATCCTCCATCTGAAGTTTGTTGTATGGAGTGAGCAAAATCATCATCAGTACCTCCAAAAGATTTCTGCCAAGTGATTGCACCTAAAGGGGATAGTTTAACTATCCAATAATCATTATAACCATGATTACCTGTTACATCTCCATCAGTTGATCCTGAATATCAAGCAATAATATATGCTCCATCCGTTGTTTGTTGGATGGAAGTTGCAGCATCACCACTCGTTCCTCCTAAAGATTTTTTCCAATCTACACCACCTATACTGTCAAGTTTAACCACCCAATAATCTTGATTACCATGGTTACCGATTATATCACCGTCGTTTGACATAGAATATCCAGCAATGATATATCCTTCATCAGTTGTTTGTTGGACAGATGTTGCTGCATCAACGTCAGTACCACCAAAAGATTTTTGCCAAACAATAGTGCCAGTACTAGTGATTTTAACTACCCAGTAATCTAAACTACCGTGATTACCTGTTACATCACCATCAGTTGATTGAGAATATCCAACAACAATATAACCTCCATCAGTCGTTTGTTGAATGGAAATCGGATTATCCCAATTCGTTCCACCTAAAGATTTTTGCCAATCAATAGTACCATTACTAGTGAGTTTAACCACCCAGTAATCACTTAACCCATGATTTCCAGTTACATCTCCATCAGTTGAGCTAGAAGATCCAGCAACAATATAACCTCCATCAGTTGTTTGTTGGATGGAAGTTGCAACATCACCACTAGTTCCTCCTAAAGATTTTTGCCAATCAATAACACCTGTATTAGTTAATTTAACCATCCAGTAATCAGTAAAACCATGATTACCTGTTACATCTCCATCAGTTGAGTAAGTGACTCCAGCAACTACATACCCTCCATCAGTTGTTTGTAGAATGGAAGTTGCTTTATCTGTAAGACTCCCACCTAAAGACTTTTGCCAAGTAATAGCACCAATGTTGGATATTTTAACTACCCAGTAATCACTAGATCCATGATTACCTGTAACATCCCCATCATTTGAGTTAGCATATCCAGCAACAATGTATCCTCCATCGGTAGTTTGTTGGATGGATGACGCTTCTTCAACATTAGTTCCGCCCAAAGATTTCTGCCACTCGATTGTTGGTTGTGCAGTAATATATAATGAAGCTAAAAATAAGGCTAGTATTAAATTTATCTTTTTCATGGTTTTTAGTTTAAATGAGGAGCAATGTTTTTAACATACAATTATAAAAATAGGAAAAATAGTATTGCCAACCACTATTTTCTCCTCTTACTTTAACCCATCAATGGTAACATTCACTTTGCCGTTAATGTTTAAAAAAGCAATAATGGCTTTGTTGGTGAGTTGAATTTTTTTAAATGCAATGTCATCTATTGTTCCATTAATAAAAACTCCTGGCATTGGCGAATAATTTTTAGTGTAGGTGGTCATAATTTGTTTGCCTTCTTCTAAATTTGGGCTAATGGAATAACGGCAAGTTTCTCTAATTTTTTTTAAAATATAACTCGAAGCCAACCAGTTTGCAGAACGTAAAATTTTACTTTTGGTATCTAACACATAATCCAATTGGTCGAAATATATTTCTTTGGTAGCTTCGTTGTATTGCGGAAATCCTGATAAATATACCGTTCCGTTTACACTTCCTAATAAATCTAATGCAATCACCATTTTTCCTTCTTTGTGCCATATTGCTAAATTCTGAACGGTCACTTTTTTCTTTCCTTCGCCAAACTCTTGTCCTTGAAAATTTTTAAGCATTATTTTTGTTGCCTCTTGGTAGGTAGAAACTGCAACGATGTTGGCAATTATTTTGTCGGGCATTTTAGAAACGGGTTTCAATAAAATTTTATTTCTATCAAATTTTGTTGCTGGTTTTGGTCCTATCAATGTTTCGATGTAACATTTTAAACCCATTTCCATTTTTAAACTGTTGTTTTTTAGTAAGGCATCGGTGGCGTATAACTCAACAGGAACAATACGCAACCAGCTTTCGTATTCGGGACTCATTTCGGTTGGGGTGCAAATTTTTTCTAATGCATCCAATACGTTGGGTTTAAAATCTAGCGATTGTTTAATTCCATCATCAATACTTTTTTCGATATCTGCTTTAAAATATTTGATGGCTGGGTTTATTAAATAAGTAATAGCAATACTTTTTCCAGCAATGGTAATGCTTGGACTATCATTCCAATCCAACGATTTTAATTAGGTTTTGGTGTTTAATTTCCAGTTGGTTAAACCAATAGCGCTCACTAAATTTACTTTGCCATCTAATTTTATTTCACGGGTATCGTACAATTGAACTCCAAATTTATCGATGCCGTACCGATAATTGATAGTTGCTTTAAGTGGCAAAATGGTTTTTATTTTTCCTTCCAACGTATTTTCTAAAATAATGGGGGCTAATTTCCAAATCTTAACGGTTAAGTTATCGTCTTCTATGTTGTTGTCTTCATAAATCAAACCGTTCAACGATTTGTTTAATTGATTTTCTACATCTTTTAATTGGATGGAAATGGGCAAACTAACAAAGGAAGTTGCGTTGTCGTAAACTAAAGGACTAGCATCGTCGGGTTCGGGTTTTAATGCAGCAATTTTTTGGGTAGAAGTACAACTCGAAAAAATAAGACCTACCAAAAACAAAAAAATTAATGATTTGTACATAAAAGCAATCCTAGTTTCAATCAATCAAAGGTGCAAATTTTTAGTTTAAAAACACTACTTACAATTATTAAAAATAGGATTTAAGTTTTATAAAGGGAGGTTCTAAAATTAACATTTCACATCCCTCCGTCAGCTGACGGAGGGATCAAT
>Ga0156332_1663_pt1 | contig 18225 bp, 11 predicted proteins | sample RifCSPlowO2_12_FD_107980 | JGI IMG/M metagenome (GOLD analysis project Ga0156332, IMG submission 107980) | Bacteroidetes bacterium RIFCSPLOWO2_12_FULL_31_6
CCATTAAGAAAAGCAGAAGAAAGTTATCCTAGATTAAATTTGGGAGTCGAATATGGAAATAGAGGCACAACAGATGGAGGTTTAATAAAAGAAAAATTTATCAACTTTAATTTAGGAATCACTATAAATTCTGTTTGGTTCCAAAAAAGAAAATACGATTAACAATGAAAAAAATAACATTAACAATAGTTGGATTAATAATTAGCTTAGCAAATTTTGCTCAACCTAACTATGGAAAAACACCGCAAGATAGTATAACTTGTATCGAAAGTTTAATTTATAAAGATTATTTAAAAAATGACCCAAAGCTAGCACTTAGTTTATGGAGAACAGCTTACCGAGTATGTCCGCAATCACAAAAAACCCTTTATATCAATGGTGTCGATTTGTATAAAGAGTTAGCCGATAACGAAAAAGATGAAGCAAAAAAAGAAGCGTATTTGGATACCATGTTTTCTATTTATGATAGAAGAATTGAAATGTTTGGACAAAGATGTTTAGTTCTTGGATACAAAGGACAAGCCATGTTGGTAAATCGTCAAAATGAAAAGGAAAAAACATTTGAAATACTAAACGAATCTGTTGAATTATGTGGGAATAACACACAATCAGGAACTTTAGTTGCTGCAATGTTTGCTATCATTAATTTGGAAAAAATAGGCAAAAAAACAAAAGAAGAAGTAGTGGAACTATTTGAAAAAACAATTGCTATTTGTGCTGCCAACAAAGACGGTAAAGAAGCCGAAAATTATGTGAAAGCAGACGAAAGCATACAAAGTGTAACATCTCCCTACTTAGATTGTGCCGTGCTTGTGCCTTTGGCTGAAAAGAATTTTGAAAAAAACAAAGATAACGTAGATTGGTTAAGACAAGCCGTTCGATTATTGAAAGTAAAGAAATGTTACGACACTAATATTTTTGAAAAATTAGCCGTTGCTTATTTTAAATTAGAACCTTCTGCTGAAGGTGCAGCTGGTATGGGTAATCTATATTTAGGAAAAAGAGAATTCAGTAAAGCTGCTGAATGGTTTTTAAAAGCCGTTGATTTAGCAACAACTGATGCTGAAAAAGCAGAATATAATTTTAGTGTTGCTCAAGCCTATTCTTATGGAAAAAATTACTCACAAGCCCGAACTTACGCTTTAAAAGCTGCTGGGTTAAAAAGTGGATGGGGAGAACCATACTTATTAATAGGCGATTGTTATGCTCAAAGTGAAAGTACTTGTGATGATGGAGAAAAAGGCATGGGCAGATGGAGCGTTTACTGGGCAGCTGTAGATAAATACCAAAAAGCAAAAGCTGTGGACGGTTCTGTTTCTTCAGATGCTAACCAAAAAATTGCCATCATGTCTGCTCATTTTCCTAAAACAGAAGAAGGCTTCTATCGAGGTATAAAAAATGGAGATTCTTATACTGTTGGATGTTGGATTAATGAGAGTACAACTGTTAGATTAAAATAAATGGTTTTTAAAAACCCACATTTTCCATATCGTAAAGTAATCCCGATGCTAGTTGTTTTCGGGATTCTTTATTCTTGTGAAAACGACATTGCAGCAGTGGAATCATTAGCTAAACTTACAAAAACTCCCACCAATAAGGCTAAAAATGTTGAACTTATCTATTCTGAAAAAGCTAATGTTAAAGTAAAAATTATCACTCCTTTATCAGAAGAATACAACGAAAAAGATAATCATTACATAGAAATGACCAAAGGAATAAAAGTTTTGTTTTATGATTCCGCTTTAAATATTGCTTCTACGTTAACCTCCAATTATGCTATACAACAAGTTTCCAAAAAAATAATGGAAGCAAAAGATGATGTGGTAGTTGTTAATGATAAAGGAGAGAAGTTAAATACTGAACATCTCATTTGGCTAGAAGATTCTTCTAAAATTTACTCTGATGTATTTGTGAAAATAACCACCAAAGAAGAGATAATAATGGGAGAAGGAATGGAAGCCAACCAAGATTTTACCAAATGGAAAATTCATAAAATTAAAGGAACCATCACCATTAAAGAAGAAACTGATTCTTTAAATTCAACTCAAAAATAATGCAAAAAGTTGTACGGTTTTTACAATACATGTGGTTGGTAATTGCCATTATTAGTTTTTTAATTGCTACTTATCATTTAATTTATACCGCAGTAGAAGATGCTTTGTATTTTTATATCTTCGCAGGTATTGCAACAATTTTATATTTTGTTCGAAAACATCAGTTAAAACGATTCGATAAAATGTCAAAATAAAAGTTTATCTTTAAAGGGGAGTTCTAAAAATTTACATCTTACATCCCCTCTATCAAGAGGGGCAAGGGGTGTGTAATTAAGAAACGCTATTTTTAGAACTCTCCTAAAATAAAACACAATGAATTATCAAACTTTTAAATTATTTTTAAAAAAGATTTCAAACAAATGACTCCACTTTTTTGGCTTTTTTTAATTCTTGCAATGGTTTTTTCTGCTCTTTTTTCGGGGATAGAAATCGCTTTTATTACAGCCAATCGTTTAAAAATAGAATTAGACAATAAAAAAGGTGTTTTTTCTGCAAAAATCCTTTCTTTATTTTTAAAGCAACCTGCAAAATTTATTGGTGCTATGTTACTCGGTAATAATGTAGCATTAGTAATTTACAGTATTATTATGGCAATGTTTTTAGAGCCGATAATTATTACTTACCTCACCCATAATGAATTTATTATTTTGATTACTCAAACTACTATTTCAACAATTATAGTTTTGTTTTTTTCAGAATTTTTACCCAAAGCACTTTTTCGCATTAACCCAAATAAAGTATTGTCTATTTCAGCAATACCCTTATCGATAACTTATTATATTTTATATCCATTTACTTATTTTATTGTCGGAATATCCAGTATCATTTTAAAAATTTTTAAAGTTGATACTTCAGAACGTGATTTGGCTTTTTCTAAAATAGATTTAGAAGATTTTGTTGCTAGCATTCAAGAACGACAAACAAAAAATGAAGAAATAGATACCGAAATACAGATTTTTAAAAATGCGTTGGGTTTTTCTGATGTAAAAGTTAGAGATTGTATGATTCCTCGAACCGAAATTATTGCGATGGATATTGATAAATCGATAGCTGAATTAAAAGAGAAATTTATCGAAACAGGATTGTCAAAAATATTGATTTACAAAGGTTCTATCGATAATATCATAGGATATTCCCATTCCAAAGAGTTATTTAAAAATCCTGAATCTATTCAATCCATTTTACTTCCCGTATCAATAGTTCCAGAAGTGATGTCGGCAAATGAAGTGCTTAAAAAAACAATAAAAGAAAGAAGAAGTATTGCAGTTGTTGTGGATGAATTTGGGGGTACTTCTGGCATTTTAGCATTAGAAGATATTATTGAAGAGATTTTTGGAGAAATTGAAGATGAGCATGATAAAGAAGAACTCATTGAATTAAAAATAGATGCCAATACGTATCAATTTTCTGCAAGAATAGAAATCGATTACCTCAACTACAACTATAAGTTGCATTTGCCCGAATCTGATGAATATGAAACTTTAGGAGGTTTTATTATCAATATTCATGAAAGTATTCCAACAAAAGACGAAGTTATCGCTACCGAAAAGTTTGTTTTCACCATCAATAAAGTAAGTGATAATAAAATTGATTTAATTACAGTTGTTCAATTGGATAAAAAAGTTTAAGGAAGGTTTTTTGTAGTTAAGATAAATTGTTTATATTTATTCTTTATTTAAGGTTACTAACTATATTACCTATGAAAAAAACTGCCCAACTATTTTTACTACTCCTTTTTATAAATCATTTTTCGGGGAAGGCACAGCAATATGTCCAATTAGCGGTAGATAGTTCTCATTGGTTTACAACTCCTTTTATAATAATGCCGTCCCCTCCACCCTACCAATATTTTGAATACTATTTATTAGGAGATACTACTGTTTCTTCTGTTAGTTATAAAAAAGTTTATTACAGAACAGAATGGTCTAGTAATGGTTATGGTAATATGACATCTAACTTTTCATTATATGCTCTTTTGAGAGAAGATACTACAAATAAAAAAATATATACTATTCCAATCCAAAACTTTGGTAACAACTGTCAGTTAAACCAAGAAGTTTTACTCTACGATTTTAACCTTCAAGTTGGAGATACGCTCAAAGCATCCAATCTGTGTTTATTACTTTCTGATAAAGTAATCACCAACATAACACAAGGGAATACTTGGTTGTCAAGTAAAACTTTTCAATTACAAACTATGCCTGACGAATTATATGAAGGAGTAGGGTCATATTATGGTTTGTTTGAAGTTATAGAACCATCTGTAAGTGGTCCATCACCTTATCTAATAGACTATTGTAGAGGAGGATTAAATAACTGTAAATATTTAAATACTGGTATAGCTAAAAATAAATCAACTGAAAATGTATATATATATCCAAATCCTGTTTTAGATTATTTTACAATTAGTTCGAAAGAGAATTTTGAATTTGAGTATCAAATTTTATCTATTGATGGAACTTTAATAGAAAAAGGAAGAAATCAATCTAACTCTCGAATATACATAACTTTAGATAATGGTCTTTATATTATAGAAATTTTTGGAATAAATAAAGATTTTAGAACTACAAAAAAAATAATTAAAATTAAATAGCTATGAAAAACTTATTACTTGTTCTAATTTATTGTACTCTTTTCTTAAAACCACTAGAAATATTATCTCAAACGGATATAAACAGAAGTAGCAATTACTCGTCTTTTTATGATGTAATGAACCAATATTTTGGTAACCCTATTTACCAACCCTCGAATAATGAAGGAGGAACGGATGAATATATCAAAAAAACATTTAGGTTATGGGGTAAAAGTCTTCATCCAACTGGTGATTTTTCTATTGCTGCACAGGCAATTACTAATTATGCAAATAATTATTCTTTTAGTGCTTCATCTTATAATCCTAATTGGATTTCCTTAGGTCCTTCGGAAGATCCTTATGACACTCAAAGTGGTGTCGGACAAATACATAGAATTGAATTTGACCCTAATTATGATGGGGTTACTAACCAAACTATTTATGCAGGAACAGGGTTTGGAGGTTTGTGGAAAACCATTGACAATGGTTTAAATTGGATATCAATGAATACGGACATTCAACTTCCAATTACATCTGTTTCAGGAATAGCTGTTAACCCAACTAATACAAGTAATATTTTTATTAGCACAGGTGATGGAGATGGTGGGTTTGGCTTGCAGTTTGGTCCAAATAGTGGATTTCCAAATCCCGTGAGTACAGTAGGTGTATATAGAACTACTGATGATGGTCAGAATTGGGAAAGCATCAATAACGGCTTACTGTCCAATTTTTCGTTAAGTGGTATTATCAGAGAAATGAGGATGAACCCTTCAAATCCAGATGAGATAATTTTAGCTAGTTCTGCTGGAGTCATTAAAACTGCTAATGCAACAAGTGCAATTCCCACATGGACAGTTGAGTTTACGGGTATAGGTGTAAATCCTGACCAACAATTTAGAGGAATAGAATATAAACCTGGCGACCCCTCCATTATTTATGCAAGTGGTAAAGATATATACAAATACGATGGAGCAACATGGTCTTCAATGACTCAAACATATCCTGGGCTAGATTTTAGTACGCTTCCAAATGCTTTTACACCTGTAAGAATTAATATTGCAGTTACTCCTGCTGACCCAAATATGCTTTATGCATATATTTATGGTACAGAAACAAGCAATATAAAAAAAGTTTATGTTTATGTTTTTAAAAATAATTTATGGACAAAAGTTTATGAAGAAGGTGTTCCATGTGCTTATGAAAATAAAGCATTAAATTGGCTACCTATTGCTGTTTCACCCGTAAATGCCAATGAATATTATATCGGTTTTACAAAAATATATGGAACTTCAGATTACAATTCTATTCCAGAACATGATATATCAGGTTATACAAATGCGGGGTTTCATGCAGATGTTCATGCTTTGAAATTTACCCCAAATATCTTTGTTCCAGGTATATTTGCTGGAACACATGGAGGTGTTAATTATCATCCTAATCCATCCACAATCAACCTTGGTACAAATTGTTTTGGTAACACAAATGTTGGTTGGCAAAGAAGGTACAAGGGGCTTGCCGTGAGTTTAATATGGGCATTTGATAATTCTGAATTTGATAGTAGAAAAATAATTGGAAAACAAGATTTAGGAATTAGTATTTTTAAACCAGCTACTAATAATTGGGCAACAATTACTGGTGGTGATGGTTATGGAACTAGAATTGATGACGAATATCCAGATGAAGTCTATTTTACGGGAAGTTCTGCTTTTCAAAAATATAATTTTTTTTCAGGTAGTATTTATCAAGCGGAAACTAATTATTTACCGCTTGATTTTTATGAAACAATTAATCCAAACCCCAGTAATCTAACAGGAAGGACTTTTGTTAATCAAATTTTTCCAATGGTAAACCATCCTGAAACTGGAGAATTATGGTTTGGATTTTCAGAGTTATATAAGAGGAAAAAGAGGGAAATTGTTTCAGGTGATGTGAGTACTGATATTTGGGAAGTAGAATCTGGAAATCATGCTATTCCTAACCATAATGATCAATGGAAAAGAGGTATTTCGGAATTGGTAATTGCAGAATCAAATCCTAACTATATTTACATCGCAACTATTGGAGTTGATAATGGATTTAACGGTCCAAACACTTGGCAACTTAATCCTTTGTTATTACGATCAACTACTGGGGGTTCTAATGGAAACCCTACTGGAACTAATTTTACTGATATTACAGCAAATTTACCCAATATATATGGTGGTGCTACAGATTATCCCGTTATTACAGGGATAGCTGTTAATCCTTCTGATGAAACTGAACTATGGGTAACCTTCGCAGGATATGATCCATCGCTTAAAGTTTGGCATTCTGTTGATGCTGGTGATAATTGGTCGAATTACGACCTGAACGGAGATTTACCAAATTTATCTGTTAATGCCATTGTTTACCAAGATGGAACAGACGATATTTTGTACATCGGTACTGATGTAGGAGTTTATGTGAAAGAAGGGCAGAATGGTAGTTGGGAAAAGTATGGAGATTTTCCAAATGTTAGGGTAACAGAAATGAAAATAAATGGTTGCTCAGGTAAATTAGATGTAGCAACTTATGGTCGTAGTTTATGGGAAGGCGATTTATTACCTTCCAGTAGTTATTCTGGAGGCAGGATAATTGCTGCTACAGAAACATGGACAGGTAAAAAGAGTGTTAAATCTAATTTAATCATCCCTAGTGGAACAACTTTAACCATTACAGGAATACTAAACATGCCTAAGAATGGTAAAATCATCATCGAACAAGGAGGTAAATTAATTGTTAATGGAGGAACCATAACCAACCAATGTGGACAACTTTGGCATGGTATAGAAGTACAGGGTGACATGAATGAAAGTCAATTTACTAATGGTGCTCAAGGATATCTGGAAATAAAGAATGGAGCACTTATCGAAAATGCCAGATTTGCTGCACATGCAAGTAAACACTACGATGCCAATGGCAATTTTATTTGGGGGTCTTTTGGTGGAATTATCAAAGTGAGTAATTCTACTTTTAAAAACAATATGTACGGCATTGATTTTGGTCCTTACCAAAATTTTATTCCGGGGAACCCTTTAGCAATTAAAAACGATTTTAGTTTTGTTTTAAATACCACATTTACATGGGATGATAACGGAAACATGGTTGCACTTGGAATAAAACCATACCATCATATTGGTATGTGGTCAAATCATGGAATTGTTTTTGCAGGTAACGACTTTAAAAATGATGCTTCTTATACCACTTATTCTGAAATGAGCAGAGGGATAGGTTTGCTGTCTTACGATTCAGAATATAGCGTTGTTCGTAAATGCAACAGTACTACTTTTCCTTGCTCCACTTTTGACAATACTTATTTTGGCAAACTTACTTACGGTATCAAAGCCGAAAATAGTAACTCTTTTAACAGTCCAGTGATTAAAAATGCCGATTTTTTTGGTTGCTTACGCGGTATTTATCTTAAAAATGTAGATTATGCCGAAATGGTAACCAACTCCTTTGATATTGCAAGCGAATTTTTTGGTAACCCTTCCTATGGCATTTACCTCGATAACTGCAATGGTTACGAAATTGAGGAAAATAATTTTTTAAGCAATGCAGGTAATGCCACCTATGGAATTTATACCAAAGCATCGGGTATCACCACCAACGAAATTTATAACAATACGCTCAACAACCTCCAAATTGCCAACCAAACTGAGGGATTAAATGGAACTCCCATTGGAATACCTAACGGTCTCATTTTCCGTTGTAACCAAAACACAGGGATTACCATAGCCGATATTGCTGTTACAATGGGCGTTGTTAATAAAAATCAAGGCAACTGTGGTAACGACCAAAGCCCTGCCAACAACCTTTTTTCGGGTGCCACCAACGACATTTGGCTCAGCACCTCCATGCCTTTTATGGATTACTTTTACAGCTCTGGTAACCCTGCTTTAGTACCAACTACTAATTTTCCTCCTGGTGCGGTGAATGCTCAACCTTGTGTAGGTAATTTCAGCCAAACCTTAAACTGCCCTTCCCATCAACAAGTGGTGAGTAATCCGATAGCGTTATTGGCTGACATCAATAATTTAAACCTTCAACTGCAAATCACTACCAATGTAATTGATAATGGTAACACCAAGGGACTGCTTGGTTTAATCAACAGTACTGCACCCGATTGGCAAATTAAAAACGAATTGATAGCTGCCTCTCCTTATTTGTCGGAAGAAGTATTAATAACGATGTTACTACGAACTCCTGCATTGCCCAATTGGGTGATACAACAAGTACTGGTTGCCAATGCTCCGTTAACCGATAAGGTTTTTATGGTTATGCTTCAACGAACTCCTGCCTTGCCCGATAACCTAGTACATCAGTTGGCAATGGAAAGTAGTCCGTTAAGTAAAACGGAACAATTAACGTTCATCAGTCGTACACCTGTTTTGCCCGATTGGGTAATTACACCAGTAATGATAGAAAACAGCCCATTGTTTGATGAAGTGTTGATTGCGTTGATGGAACGCACTCCAAAAATAGCTGATTGGAGCATTAGAAATATTTTTGTTCGCAATACCCCATTGTCCGAAGATGTTGAAACGATACTATTAACTAAAAATTATCCAAATTGGCTCATCAACAACATCAACAACAGTCCTTTTGTAGCTGGCGACCCTATCGAAAAACCACAACCAACTTCTCCATTGCTAGAGCAATACAACGAAATTAGTGTACTAGAACAAAGCATACAACTCACCGAAAATGAGTTGTTTCGTACCTATTTGCACGATACTACCGGAACGTATGGGGTAGCTGATGTAATTGCCTATTTAGACCAAAATAACGGTTGCAGGGCTTGCGACATCAAATTGTCGAGTGCATTAATTAAAAATGGGAAACATCAGCAAGCACAGCAAAAGATAGATTCGTTGAGGCAAGATACCACATTAACCGATTTTTGTGATTTTCATACTGCTCTTAATGAGCTCTGTCAGTTAACTCCCAGTGTGATAGATACTTTTACCAATGCCAGTATCGCACAAACGGTAACACACGTTGCCAACTCGCCCTATGCAGGTAGAGAAAAAGCTGGTGCTGAAGTGCTGCTAGAGTTTGCTGGCTTTAATAGTTTTTCAGAATCTTTTGAGCCATTGGGCATTACTAATTTGCGTACCTCAGGTTCCGAAAATGAACAACCTGCTTCAGGAACTATTATTTTAGTAGGGCAAGAATTTTATGATGAATATATAAAAGTTTTCCCTAATCCGAATACAGGAGATTTTTATATCGAATACAAATTTAGCGAATCAGACCAAGCGTATTTTATATTTACCGACATATCTGGCAAGGAATTGTGGAGAAAATCATTTAATAGCAATGAAGGTACATTAAACATAAAAGAACGTATTCAGCCAGGCATCTATTTGTATCAAATTGTTATCAATAACACAATATTTGATAGCAACAGAATTATAATTACTCAATAAAAAAGTTATACTTTAAAAAAGTAATTATGATACATTGTATTAAATACTATTTTTTGTTGCTATCATGTATTAACATGTTAAATGGGTTTTCACAGAATCCATTTAACAATAGATATGATTTTTTAAAAGGACCAGAAGTATTTAGTGGCGTGTTTTATGAAAATAATAATTTTTATTTAACAGGGGGTACTTTAGATAGTACATGGTACATCGGACCAACTATAAATTTCATGAAGATTGGATTACTAAAGATTGATAACTTAGGTAATGAAATATGGAAAAAAAGATACGGAAACGATTCATTGTATTACAATGTAGGTTTTAAAGCTACATCAATAGTTTTTAACAGTACTTTCTATTTTAATGGAGTATATTTTGACACATATAACAAAGCCCATCAATATTTATTTAAATACAACGAGCAAGGCGATAGTTTGTTATTAGTGCATTATTTTGAAAATGACACCACCATAGAAACTTATGCTGGAAGTTGCAAAATTACCAGAGATGATAATTTAATACTTAGCGGAGTAGTGGACTCGTCTAGTTATGGATTATTTTCACAAATGTACCTGATGAAAACAGATACCTTAGGGAATATAATATGGTGGAAAACCTACGGAGGCAGCCAATACGAAACTTGTACTAATATGGATACTTGCTCCGATGGTGGTTTTGTGCTGGGTGGGTGGACCACCAGTTTTGGTGGCACCGACCAAGACCCCTACATCGTGAAAACCGATAGAAACGGTACTTTTCAATGGCAAAAAACCATCAACAGCAATAGCTTTGATGATTGGTCAGCAGTGGTACTCACCACCCAAGATGGTAACATTTTATCTGTTACTACCGAAGTGCAAAAACAGGATGCAAATTATAAATACACCAAAACATATTTTAACAAATACGACCTTTCTGGTAATTTGTTATGGCGAAAAAACGTAGGAGATACATTGCTACAAGCACCTGTTTTTACTGTAAAAGAAGATGTAAACGGAAACATTGTGGCAATCGGAGCAAGCGCCTATTACAATCATATTTTTAAAATCAATGCCAATGGTGATAGTTTGTTATTAAAACAAATTTATAGAGTTGAAGATTGTACTAGTATGCAACAATACGGTTTTGATTTAGCATTAATCGATAGTGGCGGTTATGCCATTACTGGATTTATTATACCAAGTCCAGCCAACATTAATAACACCCAAGATGCGTGGTTGAGTACGTATGATAGTTTAGGTTGTCAGTTGCCAGATGCTCCATATAATTTAACTACACAAGTTCAGATGACAAGTCAAGATACCATTATAAAACTTACTTGGGAGTACGACTTAAGTTTAGTCAATCCTAATTTAGTTTACATGGTATTAAGATATAATGAAGATGTATATGCTTGGGATACACCATACGAATATTGTCAATCGATTCTTACGATGGATAGTGCTTGTTATTTAATAAATAAAAGTTTTACAGATACTGTACATTGTTTTACAAAAAGAAAATACCGAGTCTATGCAGTCGATACCACTAATCAGTTAACTAGTTGCTATAGTAACGAAATAAATGTAGATATTCTCAGTAATATAAATGAATTAGAAAACAACAATGCTTTAGTAAAAGTTTACCCCAACCCCAACAATGGCTTGTTTACCCTAAAAATAGATGCTCTATTTACCCAAGCAGCACTTTTTATAACCGATATTACTGGTAAACATATTTTACAACAAAACATCACCCAAACTGAAACCCAGCTTAACTTATTATCGTACCCCAAAGGAATGTATTTTTATCACATTAACATTGAAAATAAATTAATTACAGGAAAAATAATACTTAATTAACGTCATTGCGAGAAATGAGGTACGAATGACAGAAAAAAACCAACAATTATGAAAAAAACGATACTTGTTTTAATGATATTCGCAGGTTTCGGCAGAGAAAAAGCAGGAGCAGAAACATTATTGCAATTTGCTGGGTTGGGCAATTTCTTAGAAACCTTTGAGCCACTAAGTGCCAATTTAAGAACAGGCTCAAAAGAAGGACAACCTGCTCCGGGGACTATTCAAATTCTTAATTCCAATTATAAAGATGATTTAATAAAAGTATATCCCAACCCTAATAATGGAAATTTTTATTTAGATTACCATATAGATGAGTTAAGCAATGGTTATTTTATATTAACCGATATTTCAGGTAAAGAAATGTGGCGTAAAACATTAACAAAAAATAATGAAACAGTAACGCTTAATCTTAGTCAAAATACACCACCAGGCATGTATTTGTATCAAATAGTAGTTAATGGTGAGGTATTTACTATAGATAAACTAATTATAACCCAATAAAAAAATAGATGTCCGATAAAAATTATCGGACATCTATTTTTTTAATATACTACCTTATGCTATTGTTCAATAAAAAATATTACATCTTAACCTTATACTTGTTAATAGGAAGTAATGTGTTTTCACAAGCAAAATTTAATAACAGATATGATATAAATAAAGATGCAGAGGCTTTTGCTAATGTGATTTTTTTTAATAATAACTTTATCCTAACAGGTAGGTCTTTTGATAGTATAATATATTATACAACACCTGCTCCAAAAGCAAAAATTTCATTAATTAAAACCGATATAAATGGTAATAAATTATTCAATAAAAAATACGGAGAAAATTTTAACGATTATGGCAGTATATTGAGTGATTGTTTTGCAAACAATGATATCTTTTTTGGTATTGGCTCTTTTACAGACTCCATTTATAAAGTCCACCAATACCTGTTTAAATTTAACGAGCAAGGCGATAGTTTGTTATTAGTGCATTATTTTGAAAATGACACCACCATAGAAACTTATGCTGGAAGTTGCAAAATTACCAGAGATAAAAATTTAATATTGAGTGGAGTAGTAGATTCTACCAACTATGGATTATTTTCGCAGATGTACCTGATGAAAACAGATACCTTAGGAACTATTTTGTGGTGGAAAACCTATGGAGGTTCACAATACGAAACCTGTACCAACATGGATACCTGCTCTGATGGTGGTTTTATTTTAGGCGGTTGGACTACCAGTTATGGTGGTGCTGACCAAGACCCCTACATTGTAAAAACAGATAGCAACGGTACTTTTCAATGGCACAAAACCATCAACAGCAACAGCTTTGAAGATTGGCCCGCAGTGGTGCTTTCCACCCAAGATGGTGGTATTTTGGCAGTTACTACTGAGGTGCAAAAACAGGACGTAAATAATAAATGGGTAAAAATTTTCTTTAATAAATATGATATTTTAGGGAATTTATTGTGGCGAAAAAATGTGGGAGATACTTTATGGGCAGCACCTGTTTTTTCTGTAAAAGAAGCACCTAATGGCGATATTGTTGCGTTGGGTAACAATCAATTTTACGATATACTTTTTAAACTTAACGCTAATGGAGATAGCTTAATGATGCAAACTGTTTACAGAATAGAAACAGCATGTTCTCGGTTATCACAATATGGTTTTGATTTAGCTTTAATCGATAGTGGAGGTTATGCTGTAGCTGGGTTTATTGTCCCATATATTCCATCGGCAAATATTAACAACACACAAGATGCTTGGTTAAGCACTTACGACAGTTTAGGGTGTCAGTTGCCCAATACTCCTTACAACTTAACAGCTACAGTAAGTTATGTTGGAAGTGACACCTTGGTGGAGTTAAATTGGCAATACAACTCAAGCAGCCCCAATGAATTATTTATCGTAGAAATGTATGTTGCAGAAGAATTTGTTTGGGACATCAGAAATGACAGTTGTTTATTAGGTCCTTTTCCTACCCCCGAACATATGTTTGTTACTGGTACGACTTATACAGACAAGTTGACCTCAATAACTAAATATAAAATTCCTTACCGTGTTTTTGCAGTTGACACCACCAATCAATTAATGAGTTGCCATTCTAATGTTGTTGTTGTAGATTTGTTAAATAGTGTGGAAGAAAAAATAACGAACAAAAATGTAGTAAAAGTTTATCCTAATCCTGCACAAGATTATTTTATTGTAAATTATAATTTAAAAGACAACGGCAAAGCAGTATTTAGGTTATATGATGTAATGGGAAAAGAAGTAATTGCTCAACCAATAACAGATATGGTAGGAGAACTTAAAATAAGTAGTTCAACCTTAAAGCAAGGCATTTATTTTTATTTCATCCGTACCGAAACGGGCGGACAAGTGACGGGCGAACAGGAAAATTATTCTGGTAAATTGGTAATTCAAAGTCAATAACTTATTTTTTAATTGTTATGAAAAAATATCTTCTCATCTTTATAACTTATTTGCTCTCTTTAAATTTGAGTGCACAAACTGATTCTATTTGTACAGACTTTGAAACGTCTGCTTTTTTTATAAAGAATTTATCAAATAGTTGGCAAATAGGTTCACCAAACAAAGTAGTTTTTAATAACTCTTACAGCCCTGTTAGTTCTATTGTTACCGACACAGTAAACACCTACCCAAGCAATGACACTTCGATTTTTTATGCGGTATATGCTCCAACATGGTTTGCAAACTATTTGAGTACTTATGCTCCATTTAGAATAGAATTTTATCATCGTTTTCATACAGATACGCTAACTGATTTTGGCACTATTGAATTATCAAAAGACGGTGGAAATACTTGGATAAATGGACTTGATGGTTTTTATAGTTATAATTACACACCAATGGACAACTCTCATATATTTTTAGGTACAAACGACACTATTTATAGTTTGGTTGTAACAGGCAATTCAAATGGATGGGTTCATTCTACCATCACCATAGATTTAGATTGGTGGAATATTAGTGGTATCCCACTAGATAGTATCATTGTAAAGTTTACTTTCAAAAGCGATTCAGTCAACAATTTTAAAGATGGTTGGCAGATTGATAACCTTTGTATTAAGTATTTAATTCCACTTGGAATTGAAGAAATTGAATCAAAAAACAATTTGAATGTATATCCCAACCCTACTCAAGATTATTTTATAGTAAACTATAATTTACAAGACAACAGCAAAGCAGTATTTAGGCTGTATGATGTAATGGGAAAAGAAGTAATTATACAACCAATAACAGATATGGTAGGAGAACTTAAAATAAGTAGTTCAACCTTAAAGCAAGGCATTTATTTTTATCAAGTAATAGGCGAAAAAGAAAACTTTTTTGGCAAATTAATTATTCAGTAAATTCTATTTATTGCTCAACACTTTTATTTATCGATTGACAATCGTATATTCGCAGCCCAAATATTTTAATTAAAATGGCAGTAATAGGAAAAATTAGAGAAAAATCGTCTTTGGTATTAATAATTGTAGGCGTTGCAATGCTTGCGTTTTTACTACCATCCGACGGAATAAGAAACCTTTTTGGTGGAGCAGACAATACCATAGGCGAAATTGGAGATATTAAGATTTCTGGTCAAGAATTTGATCAAAAATTAGAAACCGCAATAAGTTTGTGGGAAGCCCAAAATAAAACTTCTGCAACTAACGAAGTTAGAGATTCTTATAAAGAACAAGTGTGGAATGAGTTGGTAAGAGAAATAGTTTTAGAAAGTCAATTTAAAGAATTAGGTATTGCAGTTAGTCCAGAAGAATTGTTTGACATGGTTCAAGGAAACGATCCTCACCCACAAGTTAAACAAGCTTTTACCGACCCCAACACAGGAATTTTTAATCCAGCACAAGTATTACAGTTTTTAAAGAGCTTAGAAACGATGCCTGCTGAAAACAAAAATCAATGGCTACAATTTGAAGATGGAATTGAGAAAGAAAGAATAGCTACTAAATACAATAGCCTTTTAATTAAAGGAATGTATGCTACAACAAGCATGCAAAAAAGAACATACGTTGACCAAACAGAAAGTAGAAATATAAAATTTGTGGCAAAACGCTATGCAGCTATTAATGATAGTACTATCAGTGTTACAGCCGAAGAGTTAAAAGCCTATTATGAGGAGCATAAAAATGAGTATAAACAAGATGCTTCAAGAGAGATTGAGTATGTGAAATTTGAAGTTACCCCATCGGAAGCAGATATCGCAGAAGCAAAAAAATGGATTGAAGAAACCGCTGGAGAATTTAAAACAACTGAAGATGACTCCTCTTTTGTGACCTACAATTCTGAAGCCCCTTTAGATGAAAATTTTTACAATCAAACAGCAATGCCTTTAGGTTTAGATTCCATCTTCTTCTTTTCTGAGACAGGAACAATATCAGCTCCTTTTGAAGAAAATGGTGCTTTTTTCGTTGCCAAATTATCTAAAATTAAAATGGTTCCCGATTCAGTTAAGGCTCGTCATATTTTATTAAAAACAACCAATCAACCTACTGATACTTTATTAAAAGCAAAATTAGATAGCATAAAAACCCTCATTAAAAAAGGTGCTGATTTTGCTAAAATTGCCAAAGAAATTTCCGAAGATGTAGGTTCGGCTATTGAAGGAGGAGATTTAGGTTGGTTTAAAGAAGGCACAATGGTTAAGCCATTTAATGACGCTTGTTTTGATGGTAAAGTTGGCGATTTAGTTGTTGTGCAATCCGAATTTGGATTTCACTTGATAGAAATATTAAAGCAAGCAGATAAAGTAAGAAAAATTCAGTTAGCAACCATCGTTAGAAAAAACATTCCAAGCAACGAAACTTTTGATGCTGTTTTTGCAAAAGCAAGCATGTTTTATTCCAACAATAGTACTGCCGAAGCCTTTAAAAAAGCAACTGAGGGAGATAAGGTTACAAAATTTGTTGCTCCAGAAGTAAAAGTTGGAGATAAAGATATACCTGGAATGACAAATGTTAGGGAATTAGTAAGATGGGCATATAACAGCGAAAAAGGTGCGGTTTGCGATCCAAAACAATTTGAAAATACTTTTGTAATTGCTCATTTATCCGAAGTTAGAGAAGAAGGAATTGCGCCTATGGAACAAGTAGAAATTCAAGTTGAGTTAGGAGCAAAAAAGAAAAAGAAAGCGGAACTATTTATTAAAGAAATGTCAGGCATACATAATTTAGACGAATTAGCAACCAAAATTGGAGGAACAGTAGAAATTGCTCCCAATGTAAATTTTGCTGCTTATGCAATACCTGGAATGGGACAAGAATTAAGAGTAAATGGAATGGCTTCAACCTTACAAAAAGGACAAATGAGTCCTCCAATCGAGGGACAAACAGGAGTGTTTGTAATTCAAATTGAATCCGTTACTCCAGCACCTCCAACAACTGATTATGCTGGAATTAAAACTCAGTTGGAGCAAAATTACAGAGGCAGTACTAGTCAATTACTAGAAGCACTAAAAGATAAATTTGGTGTGGTAGATAAACGATATAAGTTTTATTAAATAGTGTTTGTCCATAATCTCCGATTTCTTCGTTTTTCTCGACCTTCAAATCAGTCATGTACGAAAGTAAACTCCTGATTTTCAGGTTTTCGAAACCTCGAACTCGAACATTCTGAATCAAACATTTCACAGACAGACACTAAATAAATAGTAAAAAACTTCTTGGGATTCCAAGAGGTTTTTTTGTGTTTATTTTAAACTGCCTATCATTTCTTCGGGTTTAACCCATTCATCATATTCTTTTTCGGTAACGTATCCTAATCGAACAGCTTCTACTTTTAAAGTAGTTCCATTGGCATGTGCTGTATTCGCTATTTCTGCAGCCTTATAATACCCAATTTTTGTGTTTAAAGCGGTAACTAACATTAATGAATTATTGAGTAATTCTTTAATAACAGGAGTATTTGGCTCTATACCAATTGCACAGTTATCATTAAACGAAACACAAGCATCTCCAAGTAATCGAGCACTTTGTAATACATTATAAGCCATCATTGGCTTAAATACATTTAATTCATAATGACCTTGTGTTCCACCAACTGTTACAGCTACATCATTTCCCATTACCTGCGCACAAACCATAGTCAATGCTTCGCATTGTGTTGGATTTACTTTTCCAGGCATAATAGAAGAGCCAGGTTCATTAGCAGGAATAATCAATTCACCAATTCCTGACCGTGGACCTGATGCCATCATTCTGATGTCGTTGGCAATTTTATTCAAAGAAACCGCCAATTGTTTTAAGGCACCATGAGACTCTACGAGTGCATCATGAGCAGCAAGAGCTTCAAATT
>Ga0156332_1177_pt1 | contig 15645 bp, 11 predicted proteins | sample RifCSPlowO2_12_FD_107980 | JGI IMG/M metagenome (GOLD analysis project Ga0156332, IMG submission 107980) | Bacteroidetes bacterium RIFCSPLOWO2_12_FULL_31_6
TAAAAAACAGAAGTCTTAATGACATCAGTCATAAATTTAACTTCCATTATTGTTGTAGCTTTGCCTTATAAAATCTAACTAAATGAAATCAATTAAAAAGAAATTCAACATGAAAATTTCAAAATATTTGCTATTAAGCATTGTAATAATTGGGCTTTCTACTTCTTGCGAGAAAGCGTATGTTTTGCCTGAACCGATAATCCCTCCCGACCCTAATGCACCACCAATTTCTTTCGCAACGGAAATATTACCAACATTTACAAGTTGTCAAGGATGCCATCCTGGAGCCCATGCATTAGATTTATCAGCTGCTAATGCTTACACCCAATTGTTAACAGCAGGACCAAATGCTCCTTATGTTGATACGCTTAATCCTACAGCTAGCTTATTATATACTAAAATTAACAATGGTGGAAGTATGAATGGATATATAGGTAGTCAAGGTGATATTGCGAAAGTTTTAACTTGGATTACTGAAGGTGCAAAAAATAATTAAAAAATTAAAAATTTGATTTATAAATTAATATTATGAAAACAATATTTTCTAGAGTATTTAAAATGATAACCTTTACTTTGGTAATGGTAATGTTTGTGCCAACTCAACTACTAGCACAAGATGAACCAGAAGTAAAAGAAGAAGAAACTCCTGATCCTAAGAAAGATAATAAACCAGTAAAATCTTTTTACGATGCTGGAATGTTAATTGAAACCCAAACTAATTTGGTTTGGCCTGTTAAAACATTAGAGTTTGTTATCCAACACCGATTTGGAAACCTAAACAGTGAAGGTTTTGATATGTTAGGGTTATATGCCCCTTCTAACATTAGAATGGGATTAAACTATGGGCTTTTTAAAAATGCACAAATTGGTATTGCATCTACAAAAAATGGAATGTTACAAGAGTTTAACTATAAATATTCTTTATTGAGACAAACCAAATCGAATAGCATGCCAATTGGTGCAGCATATTATGGAAATGTACAATACGATAGTCGTTCTGATAATGCTCTTTTTGGATACGAATATAAAGCGTTACACAGAATATCCTTTTTTAATCAGTTGATAATTGCACGTAAAATTTCTCCTAAACTTACCTTACAAGTTTCAGCTATGCACGCTCATTACAATCAAATTGACACGAATGTTACTCCAGATTTGGTACACTCTAATTTTGCTGCTGGTGTTGCTGGAAGATTTAAATTTAGTCCACAAGGTTCTATCATATTTGAATATGATTATTCTTTAACTACACCAAAATACAAAGACCGTGAATTACATCAAAATGTTGAGGTTGCTCCCAATATTTCGATTGGTGTTGAATTTGCTACAAGTGCTCACTCTTTCCACATATTTATTACTACTTATAACAGAATTAGCCCGCAAGGAAATTTAATGTACAGCACCAATGACTTTACAAAACAAGATATTTTGCTTGGGTTTAACATAACAAGAAACTGGGGATTCTAAAAAAAATTCTTATGAAAGAAGAAAAAAATCTACCTCAAAAAAATTCTGGAAGAAGGAATTTTTTAAAATTAGGCTTATTAGCTGGTGGAGCAACTATAGCTGGAGTAGGACTTAACGCCATTGCAGGAAACAACAAGCCTGAAGGTGAAAAAGTAAAAGTTTTAACAACTGATGGTAAATTGGTTGAAGTTGATAGCAATTCAATTGTAGATGTTCATCACTCTTGTGGAATGAACAGTGTAAGCAATGAAGAAGCTAGAAAAGGTATTCCTGGAAAAAAATTCGTAATGGTACTTGATCTTTCTCGCTGTAAAAATGCCAGAAAGTGTGTGTCTGCATGTCAAAAAATGCACTATTTACCTGAAGATAAATACTGGTTGAAAGTAATACGAATGCAAGAATCTGAGAAAACAGCTCCATATTGGATGCCAAAACCATGTTTTCATTGCGATCATCCACCATGTGTAAAAGTTTGTCCTGTAGATGCAACATTTAAAAGAGAAGATGGCATAGTATTAATTGATAACGAACGTTGTGTAGGTTGTCGATTTTGTATGGCAGCTTGTCCATATTCTGCGAGATCTTTTAATTGGGATGAACCAGAAATGCCTATTGATATTGCAAAAAGAGAATATTCTCCAGAAACTAGTTTACCAAGAAAAAAAGGAACTGTTGAAAAATGTGATTTCTGTCCAGATATGTTGCGTGATGGTCAACTACCGGATTGCGTTACAGCGTGTCCTAATGGCGTTTTTTATTTTGGCAACATCTACGAAGATGCAGTTACCAATGGAGATGAAACAGTTAAATTTAGTACTTTATTAAAGGATAAAGCTGGATATAGATATTTAGAGGATTTAGGAACACAACCTAGTGTTTATTATTTGCCTCCAGCATCTAGACTTTTCCCATTTGAAGAACTAAAAAGTGAAACAGAATCAGAATCTAAAGAGTAAATGATATGGAATTAGTTGAACAACAAGCGTTAATTAACGAGCTTAAAAATGACCTCTTACCACAAAAATTTGGCATACGAGGTAAAATTTGGACATTTCTTTTATTAATAATAATAGCTGTAGGACTTTACGCATACTATCTTCAATTAAGAGATGGATTAGTAGTTACTGGTATGGGGGATTATGTATCTTGGGGTATTTATATCTCCAACTTTGTATTCTTAGTAGCTGTTAGTCTTGTTGGATCGTTAATAACTGCAGTACTATACTTAGTAAATGTAAAGTGGCGTGCACCATTAACTAGAATTGCAGAAGTTATTGCAGTTGCTGCCATTATGTTTGCAGGTCTTATTATTATAGTTGATATGGGGCGTCCTGAGAGAATGTTTAATTTATTTATTTACGGTAGAGTTCAATCACCAATTTTATGGGATGTAATGGTTGTAATGACTTATATGACAATTAGTTTGTTGTTGCTGTACTTTCCATTATTACCAGGCATGGCTTATTGTAGAGACCACATGACGGACATTCCAAAATGGCAACATAAAATGTATAAAATTTTAGCCTTAAGATGGAGAGGAACTAAAGCACAGTTTGATAAAGTTCATAAAGCAATTAGGATATTGGCTGTTATGATTATACCTGTTGCATTAAGCATACATACTGTTACATCATGGTTATTTGCAACAACATTTAGAGCAGGCTGGGACAGCACTAATTTTGGTCCTTACTTTGTTTCAGGAGCCTTTATGGTTGGAGCTGCAGCCGTTATTGCAGGAATGTATGTTTTTTCTAAAGCCTACAAAAATTACGATAAATATATTACTAAAGATCATTTTGATAAAATGGGAAAATTGTTAGTTATGCTTTCTTTAGTTTACTTGTATTTTAATATAAATGAGTACATCGTTCCTGCATATAAAATGAAAGGAATGGAAGCTGTGCATTTGAAAGAACTTGTTTTTGGACATTATGCGGGCATGTTTTGGTTTGCTCAAATAGGAGGTATGATTTTACCTCTAATATTGCTATTGTTCAAAAAAATGAGAACTCCAGGACCAATATTCATTATAGCACTTATTGTAATTGTTGCTGCATGGGTTAAACGCTTTTTAATTGTTATTCCAACTATGCTACACCCATTTATTCCAATGCAAGAAGTACAAGAAAAATGGATGCATTATTCACCAACTTGGCAAGAAATAGCAATCATGTCTGCCTCTTTAGCTGGAACTTTATTAGTGATGACAATTTTTGTGCGATTCTTTCCAATACTATCTATTTGGGAAATTGCAGAAGAAAGAGGTGTTGATATGGAAAAATTAAACCAAAGTATAGACGAAAAATAAAGAGTTATGAAACTACATTTATATAGAATTATTACCAGTTTCGCATTAGTTGCATTAATTTTTAATTCTGGGCAAGTATTTTCACAAGAAGATGCCAGAGAAACAGTTGAAGAAGCAACAAAAAATGATGCTAGAATAGCACTGTCATTTTTAAAGGATAATGATAATAAATCATCAGTCAAAGTTAAGATTAGTCATAAGGATAAGGAAACTAAAGAACTTATACTTGGAGCAAACATGGAGGTTTCCTTATACATCAACGAGGCAGACCCTGTTAATTTAATTGGAAAAGCGAAAACCAATAATAAAGGGATTGCTGTATTTCCGATGAATGCTCTTTTTTATTCTATCGCAGACACTTCTTCCACTTACAATTTTGTGCTGGTTATGCCAGAAAATGAAATTTATAATGAAGCAGAAGAGGAACTGTCTATTCAAGCAGCAAAACTAGAAATTGAAGTATATGAGAAAGATACCATTAGATATATAAAAGCTCATTTACAAAGCAAATCAGATACTGGGTATGTGCCTATGGCAGAGGTATCAATCAGTTTTGGAATAAAATGCACTTTTAGCAACCTTCCTTTTGGGGGAGAATATACTACAACTGATGAAGATGGATATGTAGTAGTTGAATTCCCAACCGACGTAGTGGGTGATGAAAATGGTGATGTTGGAATAGTTGTTAGTTATAAAGAAGATGAAGCCTACGGTGTAATAGAGAAAACCGCTACAGTAAATTGGGCGATACCTTTGGTTATTGACAATTCAGAGTTACAACAAAAACTTTGGTCTTCTCAAGCAAATGCACCTACACCATTAGTAATAACAATATTAATTGTTCTATTCGGAATATGGGGAACACTCTTTTACTTAATGTTCGATTTATTGAAAATTAGAAAAATGGGTAAGAAATAAGTAAAACGAGGAGTATTATTTCTCTTTTTAGTTAATCAATCAGTTAAAAAAAACAATATAAGATAACTATTAATTTTATGAATTGTTTTTTAGCTTTTTGGTACTAAATTTGTAAGCATAAAACAAATACAATAAACATAAAAATTATTAATTAAAACTTATCGCAATGAAAATCAAAACACTATTAATTTTAGCATCAGTAATCATATTTATTTCAAGTTTTACGTTAATTAGTAAAATTGAAGAATGGAAAGTACCTGCAGCTGCAAGCAAAGCAAAAAATCCTACAGACCTAAAAGATGCTGAAGGAATTGCAACAGGAAAAGCTTTGTATGCTAAACATTGTAAATCATGCCACGGAACTAAAGGGTTAGGCGATGGAACAAAAGCTGGAGAAATTGAAACACCAATGCCTGATTTTTCTAAACCAGCCACACAAGGGCAAACAGATGGCGATTTATTTTATAAAACAAAAGAAGGAAGAGATGATATGCCAGGTTTTGGTAAAAAAATAACTGATGATGAAGAAATTTGGCTTCTAGTTAATTTTATGAGAGGATTGAAAAAATAATAAGCCGTTGTTATTTTAATAGAAATTAAAACTCCCCCAACAAAAAATGTTGGGGGAGTTTTAATTTTAATATCTTTTGGTTGAATATTGATATTGGAAAATGAAACAAAAAGAATTCTTATAAATGATTCTCCTCATTTGTATAATGGTATATTATCAGTTATTTTGTTTTAATCTATACATAAACGATGAATTAAATAAATATTAATTTGTTCTATTAGCATGTTAACCATCAAAAAAAAATTACTAATTGCCAAAATCGTTATTTTAGTATTGTTTTCTATTATTGCTTTAATTAGCATATTTAGCATCCAAAACCTTTCTAAAACTGCTCATAAAATGGAGAAGGAGTATAATGAAGTTCATGCTGCTCAAGAATTACAAATTTCTTTTCAGCAAGTACTTTTAGCAGTAAAAGAGTATTTAATACAAAGAGATAGTAAACAAATAAACAATTTTGATTATTTTCTTCTTCAAACAAACATTAAAATGGTTGAGTGCAAAAAGATTTTCACTCATGATCAAAACAAGGAACACTTAGTTAATTTTGAGAAAGATTTTACCAAAGTTACTTCCTTATCCAAAAAGTTATTTAAATTAAATATTGCTGTTGATACTGTTGCTACTGGGTTTATAATAGATGAAATAAGTTCAATTTCAAATTTAGCAGTAGAAGAAATAAATAAAATTACTAAGGAGACAGAAAGAGAAATGAGAATATATATAGAAGATAACCACAAAACCAATATTAGTGGGAAATGGTCTGTTATTTTTACAGGAATTTTTGCTGTTTTTTGCTTGTTTATTTTTAGCCATTTTTTTTTAAAAGGAATTATTAAACCCTTAAATAGTTTAATGCAAACAACACAAAAAATAGCATTAGGTAACTTATCTGCAAAAACAGAAATATTGGCACATGATGAAATTGGTAATCTTATCGAGTCCTTTAATAACATGATTGGTATATTAAACAGGACAACTGTTTCGCGCGATTATTTTGATAATATTCTTAGTAGAATGAATGATTCTTTAATTATTACGGATGTTAATAATAACATAATGGTAGCAAATCAAGCAACACTTGACATTTTAGGCTATAATGAAAAAGAAATAATTGGACTACCATTTTGTATAATACTTGGAGAAAAAATTAATAATGAAGTCTTTGCAAAAAACACAATTATTAACGATTTAACTAAACAGAAGCAACTACATAACATCTACAATAGCTATTTTTCAAAAAAAGGAGAAAAAATACCTGTATTGTTTTCAGGTTCATTAATGTTAGATGTTAACGATGCTGTTAAAGGAATGATTTGCATTGCAAATTATCACACAACTGAAAATAATACTACTATTTTGAATCATGAAAATAGCTTTGAATCAACAATCATAAAAACGGTGGATGAAATTCCATTATCCAAGCGTGAACGAGAAATAATGAAACTAATTGCTGAGGAACGAAGCAATCAAGAAATAGCCGAACTATTATTTATTAGTGTAAGAACTGTAGAAACACACAGAAAAAATATCATGCAAAAATTACATACCAAAAGTGTAATTGCTTTAGTAAAATATGCTGCCCTAAATGGCATCATTTAATTCCAGAAAGACCAGTAATATCAACCACTACCGAATCAACTACGTATTTCAGGGTATTTATTAAATTTCAGAGCATTTTAAGTAGTTCAGGGTATTGTATCCCCTCTTTTCGGCACTTACTTTTGAGTGAAAGTATTAACTAACAAAATTATTTAAATTAAAAAATAAAGTCATGAAAAAAGTAAAATTATTATTAATGATTGCTGTTGCAGGAGGGTTGTTATTTACAACATCTTGTGCAAAAGATGGTGCTACTGGGCTTGATGGTGCGAAAGGTACTGATGGTACTAATGGCACTAATGGCACCAATGGTTCAAATGTTACAGCTGCTGACCAAGCTGCTTACGATGCAGCTAATGGAATAAATGGTGCTCGAATGTACGATCATCCTCTAAATTATATAGGTGCTAACCAAACAACCTATCCTAATACTTACACCAATTTTTATAGATGTAAAAGTTGTCATGGTTGGGATTTGTTAGGTAAAAATGGTGTATTAATTAACAAAACACCTTCGGCTACCTATCCTGTTGCTGCTGATGGAAACTTGTACTCTTGGGCAAAACAACACGACATCAAACAACTATTTGATGCAGTAAAAAATACAGGTGGTAGAGAAAAAATTGTTTTAGGAAATGACAAATCATACAACAGTACACATCCAGACTATGGCTTAATCTTAACGGACGCACAAATTTGGGATTGTGTGAAATTCTTAAAAGAAACAGCCCATAATGTGAATGAATTTTATGATTTAAATACAGCTGGAGTTTATCCAACAGGCACAAAAACATTTGCAAATATTGGTAAAGGAGGAAACGCTGCTAATGGCTCGGCAGTATATACTTCAAATTGTGCTGGATGTCATGGAACCGATGGTAAATCAATAGATATTTATTGCAAAGGTTTATTTCTGGGAGAAATGTTTAGACAAGACCCACATGAAATACAGCACAAAGCAATTTGGGGAATGCCTATTGACCGTGAAAATATGGATGCTGGATGTGCTGTTCCATTTGGTGGTGCTATGCCAGCAATAGCAATTACTGACCAAGATATCAGAGATATGATGGTGATGGGACAAGACACCGTCTTATTCCCTAACTAGTTGATTATAAAAATATAAAAGAGTTTGTTTTCTTGGTTAATAAGCTACTCCTTCGTACTAATCTGTGCGGAGGAGTAGTCATTTAATAGAAACATTTTTTTTATACTAAGTTGTTAATTATATATAATTTATAACTCTCAGAGCTGTTTTAAATCATAGTATCTGTTTATTATTGGTTATTTTTGCAAAAAATATGATATGCTCAATTCCATTAAAAATATACTGTTTTCTACCAAGCTAACAGCCATTTTATTGTTTGTATTTGCCCTAGCAATTGGTACTGCAACTTTTATCGAAAGCCATTATGGTACAACTGCCTCTAAGGCATTAGTTTTTAATACCAAATGGTTTGAAATGATATTGCTGTTGTTAACGATTAACTTAATAGGGAATATTTTTAAATACCAACTCTATAGATGGGAGAAAGCCGCAACCTTCCTATTTCATGTCGCTTTTATTGTAATTATTATTGGAGCAGGAATTACTCGTTACATCAGTTTTGAAGGGTCAATGCTCATAAGAGAAGGAGAGATGAGCAATACTATTGTTTCGTCAGATAATTACCTTCAGTTTAAGGTTGATGATCAAAAAATGCAATACACGTTTGATAAAAAACTGTACTTAAATCCATTGTATAATTCTAAATTTTCTTACAACTTAAATTTTGAAGGCAATGAAATAAGTGTCTCCTACAAAGATTTTATTCCAAATGCCATTGATACTGTTGTGGAAGCAAAAAATGGGAAAACAATTATTGAAATTGTTACTGTTGGTCAAATGGGTAGAATTTCTAGGTATATAGAAAGTGGTCAAACCAAGTATTTTGGAAATTTTCCTGTATCTTTTAATGATAATACGATGCCAGAAGCAATAAAAATAAACGAAACCGATTCTGGATTAACCATTTTATCTCCATACGAAATTAATTACATGAGTATGGATGACAAATCGACTGGAGTATTAAAAGAAGACACCATACAACAATTTAAAAACCGTAGATTATATACACTTGCTAATGTTCAACTGGTTTTTAAAGAAGTACATTATCATGCAGTTATTAAACAAATAGCTGCACCAAAAAACAACCCAGCCGGACAAGATGCTTTAATTATTGAAGTAACTTGTGATAATACTGCCAAAGAAGTGATGCTGCAAGGAATGCAAAACAATTTTTCTAACAATACAGTATTTCAGTTGGACAATTTAAACTTTTCTATTAATTATGGAGCCAAAAAATATACTACTCCATTTAACATTAAACTCAATGATTTTAAATTAGAAAAATACCCGGGTTCTATGAGTCCATCATCATTTGAAAGTGAAGTTACTTTGATAGACGAAAGGAATGGAGGAAAAAAATTCAATCAAAAAATTTACATGAATAATGTGTTGGATTATGATGGTTACCGATTTTTTCAATCATCCTACGACCAAGATGAATTGGGAACGGTGCTGTCTGTTAATCACGATTTTTGGGGAACAACTGTTACTTATGTTGGCTATTTTTTCTTGTTTTTAGGAATGGCAATTACGTTGATGATGAAAAAATCGCGATTCACCAGCTTAAGAAATAATATTAAAAAGCTAAGAACAACAAAAACTGTTGTTGTTGGGGCAGTAATACTGCTTTCATCGTTGTTTTCCGGAAAAATAATTGCACAACATCAAGGTCATGAACATCTTAATAAAGAAGAAATTGTTATTAATAAAGAACATGCAGATTTATTTGGTAGAATTTTAGTCCAAGACAATGGAGGAAGAATAAAACCAATTCAAACGTTAGCTTCTGAAGTGTTACGCAAAGTTGCTAAGCAAGAAGAATTTAATGGACAGCAACCTACTCAAGTTTTTTTAGGCATGATGTATAACCCAAGTCAATGGCAATCTACTCCTATAATTAAAGTAAGTAACCCAGAGTTGGAAGAAAAATTAGGAGTAAAAAATCATTATGCTTCATTTATGGACTTTTTTGATGAAAAATTTAATTACATCATTACCGACGAAGTGAGAACAGCCATCAGAAAAAAACCTGCTGAGCAAAACAAGTATGATAAAGAGTTGATAAAAGTTGATGAAAGAGTAAACATTTGTTACCTAGTTTTTCAGGGAGAATTTTTGAGAATTTTCCCAAAAAATAACGACCCTAATAATACATGGTTCACCCATTTAAATTACCAACAATTTACTAATGATGATTCAGTTTTTGTAAAAGGAATTTTGTCGATGTATTTTAGTTCAATAGAACATGCTATACAAAAAAACGATTGGAAATTGGCAGATAATACATTGCAATACATTGCAGATTATCAGCATAAGTTTGGAGCAAAAGTTATTCCCGAACAATCAAAAATTGATGCAGAAATAATATATAATGAGGTGAATATATTTAAAAAACTTTTTATGTATTACGGGTTGGTTGGCTTGCTGATGTTATTCGTTTTATTTGCAGATATTTTTAGTGCTAGAAAATGGAAAAAAGTTGCTACAAAAGGGTTAACCTATATCCTTTTTCTATTGTTTTTATTCCATTCGGCTGGATTAATTACCCGTTGGTACATTTCTGGACATGCTCCGTGGAGCAATGGTTACGAATCGATGATATACATTGCTTGGGTAACTTTATTGGCAGGTTTTATATTTTCTAAGCAATCAAAAATGACGATTGCAGCTACCGCCGTATTAAGTTCTTTAATATTAATGGTTGCCCACCTTAACTTTATGGACCCAGAAATTACCCCTTTAGTGCCTGTTTTAAAATCCTATTGGTTAATGATTCATGTTGCAATAATTACAGGAAGTTATGGGTTTTTAGGCTTAGGAGCTTTATTAGGGTTTATGAATTTGGTGTTGATGATTTTTAAATCAGCTAAAAATAAAGAGGTAGTTAATGACAAATTAAAAGAGTTAACATATATTACTGAAATGACCATAACGGTTGGGTTGTTTATGGCTGCTATTGGAACATTTTTAGGTGGAGTGTGGGCGAACGAAAGTTGGGGAAGATATTGGGGTTGGGATCCAAAAGAAACTTGGGCGTTAGTAATTGTATTAATTTATGCGATGATTTTACACTTAAGATTTATACCGAAAGCAAACAATAAGTTTTTGTTTAATTTATTGGCAGTTTTAGGGTTTAGCTCTGTGATTATGACCTATTTTGGAGTAAATTATTATTTGTCGGGATTACATTCGTATGCCACAGGAGACCCAGTGCCAATACCTACATTTGTTCCAATTACAATAGTGGTAATTTTTAGTACTGCTGTAATTGCTTACTTCCGAAATAAAAAATATGCCTAAGTTTTGTTAGTTTTAACACTAACTTTTTTGCCTGCTTAAAGCGGAGTATTTGAATAATGGGTATAAGAAATAGATATACAGCTACTTTAATTTTAGTTATAGCCGTTATTAATTTTGGCTGTTTTCAGTATAAAGACGTTGAAATACTAGGAGTTTCAAAACTTAATGTGAAAGAAATTTCAGCGAAGGCAATAGATGTGGAAGTAGAAATACAAATTAATAATCCAAATCGATTTGACATTAGTCTTGAAGATGCAGAATTAGTTCTTTTTATTAAAAGCAAGAAAATAGGACTTGCTACCATTAATGAAAAAATTGTGCTTCTAAAAAAATCTAATGATATTCATCGCTTTACTATTCAAACTAACATTAAAGAGTTGAGTTCCGAAACAATTCCTTTATTATTGGGATTGCTGACTAAAAGCACCATCGAATTTGGAGTTCAAGGAACTATTAATGCAAAAGCAAAAGGGGTCATAAAAAAAATACCAATTGATTTTAAAAACAATATAAAATTATAGTAGGGTTTTGAAATAATTGTATGAAGTAATTAGGTAGTTATTGACCTTTATACTTTTCGCTAAATTTTTCGTAAAGTTTCTTTTGAAAATTTTCTAAATCTAATACTCTGCCTTGTATATAAGCTGCTATTACATTGTTGCTTTTCATGTCCAATGCATCACCAGTAGAAATAAATAGTGTAGCATCTTTGCCAACCTCTAAACTTCCAACAGTTTTATCTATGCCTAAAATTTTGGCAGTGTTTAGGGTAATTAACGACAAAGCATCTTCTTTATTCATGCCATAAGCTACAGCAGTACCTGCATAAAAAGGCAAATTTCTGGTGTTCATTGCTTCCATGTCGCCAGCGTTTTCTAAACAAAACAAAACTCCAGCATCAAATAGTATTTTTGGTAATTTATAAGGTAAATAAACATCATCTTCTTGTCGTTGAGGTAAGTCGTGTAATCGGCACAGCATCACGGCAATGTTATTTTCTTTTAACATATCGGCAATCATCCAACCATCGTAACCTCCAACAATCACCATTTTTTTAACGGAATATTTTTTAGAAAAATTGATGGCTTCGGTAATTTCTTTCACAAAATTAGCATGAATGTAAAGTGTTTTACTACCATCGAAAATACCACGCATGGCTTCAAATCGAAGGTTTTTTTCTTCTTGAGTACTAACTTTTGAATAGGCTAAGGCGTTTGCAAAAAAGCTACTTAATTCAGCCACATTTTTTTCGTAATTTTTATTTTTTTCGCCATTCCACCTATTAAATATATTATTCCAATTCAAATGAACACCATCATCTTCTTTATAAACAGCATCTTCCCAGTTCCAAGCATCAAGTTGTACAATAGATGATGTTCCTGAAATAGTGCCACCACGAGGTGTTATTTGAGCCATTAGTACGCCATTAGAACGAACTGTTGGAATAATTTTAGAATCCGTATTGTAAGCAATAATAGAACGAACGTGCGGTGTAAATTCTCCAACTTCATCAAAATCTAAAGTAGCTCTTACCGCATCAATTTCTGTTATTCCTAAAGTTGAATTTGGAGCAATAATTCCTGGATAAACATGTTGGTCTCTAATATGAATGATGGTATCGAAATGAGTAAAATCTATTTTGATACGAGTAGCATCTTCTACCATTGTTAATTTTCCATCCTCAAAAGCAATAGCAGCATTTTCTATAATTTTTCCATTGCCAACATGTGCTGTGCCATCTAACAACATTATTTTTTTAGTTTGCTTTGGAGCTGGGGTTTCAATTTGGGCAAAACAATTGATAATTGACAATTGAAAGTTGAAAATGAGTATTAATAAAATGGTTAGCTGATTTTTGATTTTCATAATTTTCAATTATTAATTTTCAATTAATCCAACAGTATCGCAATGATATAGTTTTGGTTTTTTACTAGTTGAAGGTTGTGTTTTTTCTCCATCTTTTTTAGCGGTAATCATTTTTTCTATTATTCGAGCTTTCTCTTTTCGATTAGCTTGTTGCAACTGAAAATCCATGTCTTTATCAAAATAAACAGCTCCATCAATGATGGTTTTTTCTACTTTAGCGTAAATAGACAAGGGATTAGCCGACCACAAAACAACATCTGCATCTTTTCCTATTTTAATACTTCCTATTTTATCATCGAGATGCAATAATTTAGCTGGATTAAGGGTAACAAACTTAAGTGCTTCTTCTTCACTTACTCCACCATATTTTACTGCTTTTGCAGCTTCCTGATTTAATCTTCTTCCCATCTCAGCATCATCCGAATTATAAGCAACAGTAATTCCTTGTTGGTGCATAATTGCACCATTATATGGAATAGCATCATTGACTTCAAATTTATAAGCCCACCAATCAGAAAAAGAGGAACCGCCAGCACCGTGTTTTTTCATTTTATCCGCAACCTTATATCCCTCTAAAATATGCGTAAATGTATTTACTTTAAATCCCATAGAATCGGCTACATGTATCAACATATTTATTTCAGATTGCTGATAAGAATGACAAGTAATAAATCGTTCTTTATTTACTATTTCATTGATAATTTCTAGTTCTAAATCAATTCTTGGTGCAGGAGCATTTTCTTTTAATTTTTCAGGAACTAAAGCAAATGCATCCCAAATTTTTTGGTACTCTTTAGCTCTAATAAAAACATCGTAATAAACTTGTTCAACACCCATTCTGGTTTGAGGGAATCGTTGATTGTAATTATCTCCAAAATTAGAATGTTTTACGTTTTCTCCTAAAGCGAATTTAATAAATCCGATAGTATCATTAATTTTCATATCCTCAGGAGCATTTCCCCATTTTAATTTTATAATTGCCGATTGTCCACCAATTGGGTTGCAAGAGCCATGCAACAATTGAGAGGTGGTAACGCCACCAGCCAATTGGCGATAAATGTTGATGTCATCTGGGTTGATAACATCAGCAATACTAACTTCTGCAGTAACAGCCTGAGTACATTCATTAACTCCTCCACTAATTGCAATGTGCGAATGTTCGTCGATAATGCCAGCGGAAAGATGCTTGCCTTTGCCATCAATAATTTTAGCACCTTCAGCAGCTAAATTTTTTCCTATGGCAGCTATTTTTCCATTCTGAATTAAAACATCCGTATTTTGTAAAATACCTTCTGCTTCGTTCGTCCAAACAGTAGCTCCTCTAATAATCATAGTTTCGGATTTTGGAAGCGTATCAAACCCATAAGCCATATTAGGGTATTGAATTCGAGGCATAATTAACGAGTCGTTTTTTTCTTCTTTTTTCTTATCTTCATTGGTGCCAATTCCTTTAATTGCCGACCATTTAATCCATTCTCCACTTGCTAATTGACCGTTTCCATCCCAAATACCGCCATTGCTACTTATTGTTCCGCTTAACCGTATTGTCCCTTTTTGGTAATCATCTTTTGGATTAAAATTGATGGAGATTGTATTTCCTTCAACACTAATATTAACTGCAATTTTATTGGTATCTAGTTTACCCTTTAAATCTATATTTCCAGTAAGTTTTTGAGGTTCTCCTTTTACAATTAATGGATATATTTTTCCTTGTACATTTAAACTATAATTCCCTCTTGCATCAATAATATGATAATCGTTGATGATGTATTGTTTTCCTTTTATCCAGTTTTCGTGAATAATGGATTTTTCTGCAAAAAGATTTTCGGAAGTAATAATAAAGTTGGCTAATTTTCCTTGAGCTAAACTCCCCATTTCATTATATTCATTAATAAAATTAGCGGGTGAATACGTTAATGCTTTTAGTGCATCTTGCTCGGAAAGTCCACATTTAATGGCTTTCCTTAAGTTATTAAAAAACTCTTTTTTATCTTTTAAATCAGAGGTAGTAATAGAAAAATCGATTTGATTATTAGCCACAATTCCTAAATTATAAGGAGCTAGCTCCCAATTTTTAACATCAGAATAATTGATGATTAAAGAATTATAGGGGTCGGTTACGTCATAAGCTTCTGGAAAATTTATTGGAATAATTAATTTTCCTTGCGTTGCTTTTACTTCTTTTATTCGCTGGCACTCGTTTCCGTTAGTTTTAAAAATGTATTGAGTTTCAAACTCATCACCAATTTTATCGGCTCTTAAAATATTCAGTTTATCGTTGGCTTCGAATATTTGTGGAAGTTTCCAATTTTCCATAATGGTGTTTAATGAAATGTTATATTCCTCTACTTTTTGGTTATTAAAAAGCCAATCTACATCGTAATAAGTTTGTCGGATTAAAGCAATCATTCCCATTAAAGAACCAGGATATTCTTGAGTAGAGGAGCCTTTGTTAAAAGATAATTGGCAAGCTACTTTATCAGCTATCATTACTGAATTTGCTAA
>Ga0156332_1203_pt2 | contig 15607 bp, 17 predicted proteins | sample RifCSPlowO2_12_FD_107980 | JGI IMG/M metagenome (GOLD analysis project Ga0156332, IMG submission 107980) | Bacteroidetes bacterium RIFCSPLOWO2_12_FULL_31_6
CAATGTAAATGGTACCTTAATGAAAAGATTTCAAAAAGGAGATTCAAAAACCAGTTTGGATTGGGACATGACCAACCAAGTAGATATACCAATTGCTAGTGGTGTGTATTTAATACATGTGTTGGTACCTGATGTTGGAGAAAGAACGCTAAAATGGTTTGGTGTGATAAAACCAACTGACTTAAATGGATTTTAGGAATTTATTATTAGAATAATTACAATATAATTTATAAAAATGAAAAAACTTAAATTATCTATACTATTAGCAATATCACTTTGTTATTCAATAATTGTTGTTGGAGGTAATGAAGATAGAGCAGGTGAAGCTGGGGCTTCTCAATTGTTGATTAATCCTTGGACTAGAAGTGTTGGTTTTGGAGGAGCAAATACTGCTTCTGCTATTGGCTTAGAAGCCATGGGGCTAAATATTGCAGGGATGGCTTATACAAGAAATACCGAAATATTAATCAATCACAAAAGATACTTGGTTGGATCTGGAATTAATATTAATACATTTGGATTTGCTAAAAAAGTTGGAGAAACTGGAGTTATTGGGCTATCTGTAATGAGTATGAATTTTGGAGAAATTCCTATTACTGAAGTTAATCTTCCAGAAGGTGGGATAGGGACATTTTCTCCTAAATATACCACAATGGATTTAGGTTATGCAAAAACATTCTCTAACAGTATATCAGGTGGTTTATCGATGAGAATTATAAGCGAATCTGTACCTAATGCTTCCACAAGAGGAGTTGCATTTGATGCTGGAGTTAGATATGTAACTGGAGATAATGATCAGTTTAAATTTGGTATTGCATTAAAAAATGTAGGTCCTACCATGAAATATTCTGGTGACGGTTTATCATTTACTGAAACAAATGATAATGTTGGATTTGATGTATCTTCAACACAAGACCACAGAGCAGCATCTTATCAATTACCTTCTTTATTAAACATAGGTGCTTCTTATGATATTTACATCTCACCAAAAATTGATTCTACTAGTAAAGGAATAACTGCAGACCACAAAGTAACTGTTGCAGGTAATTTTACTTCTAATTCTTTCACAAAAGATCAATATAGAGTTGGTTTAGAGTATTCATTTAGAAATATGTTTATGTTGAGAGGTGGTTATGTGCTTGAACAAGGCACATGGTTTAGTTCTGAAAAAAGAACTTCTGCCTATACAGGTCCTTCATTTGGAGCTTCTTTTGTAGCTCCTGTTGGCAAAAAAGGAACTACCTTTGCTTTACACTATGCTTATCAAACGACTGAAAATTTTTCAGGAACTCATAGCATAGGAATTATGTTAGATTTATAATTAAATAAAAAAATATCTTAAAAGGAAGAGAACTCTATATTAGAGTTCTCTTTTTGGCTTTAAAATGAGCAAATTATGTCACAAATTAATTATTATACTGCAGTAGGATTCAAGAAACTCAACGATGAGTTAAATGACATGCTTAATATAGAAAGGGCAAAAATTTCTGCGCAAATAGCTGAAGCAAGAGATAAAGGAGATTTATCGGAAAATGCTGAATATGATGCAGCTAAGGAGGCTCAAGGATTGTTGGAATTAAAAATTTCTAACCTTAAAAATGTTATCGCAAATGCTCGAATTATTGATGAATCGCAGTTAGATTCTTCTAAAGCATTAATTTTATCAAAAGTTAAAATTAAAAATATTTCTAATGGTGCGATTATGGAATATACTTTAGTGTCAGAGAAAGAAGCGGACTTAAAACAAAAGAAAATTTCTGTCGATTCACCCATTGGTGAAGGATTATTAGGAAAATCTATTGGCGACTTAGCTGAGGTAAAAGTTCCTTCTGGAATTCTGAAATTTGAGATTTTAGAAATTTCTAGGTAATGGATACCATTTTTACCAAAATCATCAACAAAGAAATACCATCTTATATCATTGATGAGAACGAGAATTTTATCGCTTTCTTAGATATTTCTCCTTTAGCTTATGGACATACTTTAATTGTTCCAAAAAAGCAAATTGATTATCTATTTAATTTGGATGAAACTACTTATACTGAGTTGTGGAAGTTTGCCAAAAAAATTGCTTTCAAAATCGAAAAAGCCGTGCCTTGTAAACGAATTGGAGTAGCAGTTATTGGTTTAGAAGTTCCTCATGCTCATATTCATTTAGTGCCTTTAAATAATGTGGAAGATATTAATTTTTCAAGACCTAAATTGAAGTTGGAAGAAAGAGAATTATCAGCAATTCAAAAAAAAATTATTAACGCTTAAGATTTAGTCCGTTTAGGATTATTTTTCACAAACGACTCCCAACCAGAGTATGTTTTATTAGATTCAACCTTGCCCATTTGAAAATAATGACATACAGCAACAGCCAAACCATCAGTTGCATCTAAATGATTGGGTAATGATTTTAATTTTAATAAATGAACTAACATAGCTGCTACTTGTTCTTTAGAAGCTGTTCCTTTTCCAGTAATGGATTGTTTTATTTTTCTTGGTGCATATTCACTTACAGGAATCTCATTTGATAAAGCTACAGCCATTGATATACCTTGAGCTCTTCCTAATTTTAGCATAGATTGAGGATTTTTTCCCATAAATGGAGCTTCTATAGCAAGTTCATCAGGTTTATATTCGTTGATTAAATATTGAGTACGTTCAAATATTTTTTTTAGCTTTAAAAAATGAGTTTCTAATTTGTTCAATTCAATTGAGCCCATTGCAATTAAACTCATATTATTATTTTTAATATGAATAATACCATAACCCATTACTGTTGTACCAGGGTCAATTCCCAATATTATTTTATCTTTAGTCACAATAATAAAAACTTAAACGTATATTGTTTATCAATCAATAAATACTAATTCTTGAAAAAGAACAAGTTATACAAATATATTAATTTACTCATCAGAATTACCATTGGGGTTTCTGCTGTTTGGTTGATATATGCTAAATTAAAGGATAATTTTTTAGTTAACTTTCAACAGATTAATCTTATAGCTATTAATTTCAACTTAGTTGTCGTTGCATTATTTATGGTGATTTTAAACTGGGGAATAGAAGCTATTAAGTGGAGATATTCGATAAGAGCTATTCAAAAAATATCAATTTTAAAAGCAGTTAAAATAACGATTACTGGAATTACTTTAGGATTGATAACGCCAAATAGGATTGGCGAAATTCCTTCTCGAGCATTATTGTTAAATCGAAAATTGTTCAAAGAATTAACATTAAAAACATTGGTGTCAAGTTTCAGCCAAGTACTAATAACGCTGTTTTTAGGAGTAATAGGGCTAATTTTTACATTCCACCAGTTTAATCTTGGAATTCATCCGATTATATTAATAGTAGGTTTAATTATAGCTATGTTAATTTTATTTTTAGCTTATTTTAAAGTAAATAAGTTAGAGAAATTAGTAAATAAATTCAGCTATTTTAAAGAGAAGGAAATATTTAAAGCTTTATCAGGTTTTTCTTTTATTGAACTTTTAAATCTTCTTTTAATGAGTTTACTCCGATATTTGGTTTTTTCTTTTCAATTTTACCTACTCTTAACAGCCTTTGGTATTCCATTAATTTCTGTTCATCATATCTGCTTAATAGCTGTTTGCTTTATGATTGCTTCATTTATCCCTACCATATTAATTTCTGAAATAGGTGTTAGAGGAGCAGTAGCAATATTCGTGTTCGGTACTATTTCTAATTTAGAATTTCAAATAATTATGGCTTCCATTTTACTCTGGTTAATTAATGTTGCTTTACCTGCTTTAATTGGAATTATCAATCTAAAAGAAATCAAAATTTTAAAAGAAAATTGATAATTATCATCTACATATTATTAATCATAACAACAATTTATTTTTGTTCACTTTTTTTTATCATTATTGGATTTAATAAAATGAGGAAAGAGGGTGAAAATGTAATAATCAACGACACCATCAATAAAATATCAATTATTATTCCAGTTAGAAACGAGGAGGATAGTATAACTAATTGCTTAGATTCATTAACTCATCAAAATTACTTTAAAGCTAATTTTGAGGTTATAATAATTGATGACCATTCGACGGACAACACTAAAAATGTAATTAATAATTATTTAAAAGAGAGTGAATTAGATATCAGATTTTACCAATTAGAAAATACTTTTAATAAAAAAGAAGCTTTAAAATATGGCATTGAAAAATCTACGCATAAAATTATTGCCACTACTGATGCCGATTGTATTTTGCCACCCAATTGGCTAAAAAACATAACATTTCAATTTAACAATAAGGCAGAAATGGTATTGGGTCCAGTAATGTTTAAAAATAAAACAGGATTATTAGCAGCATTTCAACTATTGGACATGTTAGCGATACAAGGTATTGAATTTGGGATGCTATTTTATAAAAAACCTATATTAAATAATGCAGCAAACTTATCCTACTTAAAAGAAAATTTTTATGCTGTTGGTGGTTTCGACCGCTTCAACACTCCCTCTGGAGATGATGTTTTTTTATTAGAGAAATTTATTAAAAATAGCAAGAATGTGAAAGGATTGCTTAAGGAAGATTTTATTGTTTTAACTAATCAAGAGCATAGTTTTGCTGACTTTTTAAATCAAAGATTAAGATGGTCTTCTAAAACAAAATATTACGCTAATTACTGGCTCTTGTATTTCAGCACAATTGTTTTAATTCAAAATATTTCTTTGGTTTTCATCTATTTAGGAACACTGTTGGTCGAAAAACATAAGCTAATTTTTATAATCTTGCTACTTTGTAAATGGCTTATTGATTTTATATTATTATTTTTGGTTGCTTCTATCTTTAAAAGGAGAAGAGCATTGTATTATTTTATTCCTGTTCAAATCGTTTATCCAATCTACATATTGATTGTTTGGATTGCTTCAATGGTTTTAACATACGAATGGAAAGGAAGAAAATTTAATGGGCAACAAGAAAAAGGATATACATTCTAAATCGTTATCGCAAATTGCATGGAAACGTTTAAAGAAGAACAAACTTTCAATGTTTGGGCTTTTTATAATATTTTGTGCAGCAATGGTTGCTATTTTAGGTCCTATGATAAGACCTGATGGAACACCAATGTCAAATGATCAGATTATTGAAATTTCTGCAAAAAAGCCTGGATTTACTATTGATTTATTGAAAATAAAAAAGAATCAAAAAAATAAGGAAACTAATTTTTGGGATTTTGTTAATGTTGGCATTGAAAATGACTACACTACAATTCCCATTTATGATTATAATTTCGAAGGATATTATTTGGTGGTTGAAAAATATACGGGTTCTGATGTCAATAATGGACCTATCGTTAAATATAATTTGGCTGATATTGTTTTTCCTTTAGACCATAATTCAATCAAGGAATCAAACGGTTTTTTAGATTTTTATTCGTTAGATGAAGGAAAGAAGCACTTATCAATAGAAGAGTTAAAAGCTATTGTTAAAGAAAATAACATTGTTACCGAAAAGTATTATTTAGGTACCGATAAATATGGAAGAGATTTGTTAAGTCGGTTAATGGCTGGAACTTGGATTTCTTTATTTGTTGGATTTATTTCTGTTTTTATTTCTATTGTTATCGGAATGACTTTAGGTGCCTTAGCGGGTTATTTTAGAGGTTGGTTAGATGATGTGATTATGTGGTTTATTAATGTGGTTTGGTCTATTCCTACATTGTTGCTAGTGATTGCTATTACTATGGCATTAGGTAAAGGAACTTGGCAAGTTTTTATTGCAGTTGGATTAACCATGTGGGTAGAGGTTGCCAGAGTAGTAAGAGGTCAGATTTTAAGCCTTCGAGAAAAAGAATTTGTTGAAGCGGGTAAAGCATTAGGATTTACCAATGTAAGAATAATAATAAAACATATTATTCCTAATGTCTTAGGACCTGTAATAGTAATATCTGCAATTAATTTTGCTGCTGCCATATTAATAGAAGCTGGTTTAAGCTTTTTAGGTTTTGGAGCTCAACCACCACAAGCAACTTGGGGCAAAATAATTGCCGAACACAAAGGTTATTTAATTACAGGAAAAGCGTATTTAGCGATATTGCCAGGTATAGCAATTATTTTAATGGTATTGGCTTTTGTTTTAGTTGGCAACGGGGTTCGAGATGCACTTGATTCTAAAACTGTTGATGACCTTCCACCAGTATAGAGATAGGTAGAGTTGGTGAAGCCATTATTATTCGGTAAGATTTATTTCAATAACACTTTCCAAGCATTCATAATTTCTCCTTTTGTTAGCAGTTCTTTAGCTAGTTGATGTTTATCACCATTGGGAACATTATAATCTTTAATTTCTTGTGCTGTTGGAAAAGTTTCAATGCTACCTAAAAGACCTAAATCATTACCAGATAAAATCGAACTATTTCTAATCTCTAATGGAATTTGGTCAACACCAACACCAATAGAAGTTACTGGTTTTTGGATTTCAAACATCGAGTTTTTGTCTGCTCTGCAATACCAATTGCCACCCATGCGACTCACCAAATCTATTTTATGTTGGTCAATCATCCCTTTTTCATCCAACACCTTTTCATTAATATGAATTCTTAAAACCTCACAAATTACCAAATTACCAGCACCACCGTTTTGCCCTAATTCAATAATGTCATTTACCTTACATTCAAATTGCACTGGCGATTCTTTAACTCGAAAAGGTTGAATAGTTTCTGATGGAATAGGAGTTAACCCCGACTTAATAAATTCATCAACACCAGCAGCATAAGGCGAACTAGATAATGACATTTGCTGAACGATATCATAATTTACTACATTAATTACTACTTCTTTGATAGCTTTCACATTATCAAAGGTATTTTTATTAGCTCCTGTTTTTCCACTTTTAGCAGGTGAAAAAACCAAAATTGGAGGATTAGCACTAAATACGTTAAAAAAACTAAAAGGACTTAGGTTAGGAATTCCTTTTTCATTAATGGTGCTTGCAAAAGCAATAGGTCGTGGTCCAACAGCACCTAATAAATAATGATGCAATTTAGCAATTTCAATTTCTTTTGGGTTAATAGTTAGCATGTTATTCAGTTTCAAAAATGATTAGTTTATATTTTTTCATAAACAGCAAATGAATAAGAATAGAGGTGTTTATCATCTGCTGAATAAGTAGTTTCTTTAATTTTTTTCCATTCAGAATTAGTTATTTTTGGGAAAAAAGTGTCTCCTTCAAAACTTTGTTTTACATGGGTAATGTACATTTTATCAATCAATTTTTTGGCTAAAGCTTCTTGATAGATTTGCCCTCCACCAATAATAAAAACTTCAGTTTCGTTATTATTTTTAGCATAAGCGATGGCATCTTCAAGTGAATTCAACACAACACAACCTTCTTCATCATAACAAAGTTGTTTAGTTAATACAATATTGGTTCTGTTAACCAAAGGGCGATATTTTTTATCAATAGAAATGTAGTTTTTACGACCAGTAATAACATGATGCCCAAAAGTGGTTGCTTTAAAATAATTCATATCATTAGGTAAATGCCAAATTAAATCATTGTCTTTACCAATTACTTGGTTTTCTGCAACAGCTACTATTAAAGAAGTAATCATTTTTTTGAGAGCCATTTTTGATAATTAGAATTTTTTTTGCCAGAATCATTAATTAAATAATATCTGGTATTTCCTTTTTCTTTAAGCACAAAAGAAATGGTTTGAATTAAATTATCTCTGCTTAATAAAATTGAAAGTTCGTCACCCACTTTTTTATTGGCAATAAAATCTTCAACATCACCATTTACTCTAAATCCATCAATGGCTAAAATTTCATCATTTACATTTAACCCACCTTGGTAAGCAGATGAATTTCGATTCACTTTGGTGATTGTATTTCCTGAAGTTGAAATACCTAATCCAGCATCATTATTAATGGCAGTTTGAACAGATAAACCTGCATAACCAAAAATAGCTGTGTAATCGAAAGTTTGAGTTCCATTGACATATTTTTCAAAAAAATCATTCAACTTTAAACCTGAAATTTTTTCTAGAGCACCTTGCATTTCTTTATCAGTAAAACCTCTTTTTTGCTTTTCGAAATATTCATTATATAAATATTGCATCACGTTGTCTAAACTCTTATTACCATCGGTAGCATTAATAATCATAAGGTCAAGCATGTTCGCAATTACATTTCCTTTTGAATAATAGGATATTGTGGTGTTGTAGCTGTTTTCGTTGGGTGTGTATGCTTTTATCCAAGCATCAAAACTTGCTTCAGCAGCAGACTGAACTTTATTTCCAGGTTGATTTTCAATATTATTTATTGAACCCGAAACTCTTCTGATAAACTCTTCTTCGGTGTAATAACCAGCTCTAAATAATATTAAATCATCGTAATAACTGGTAAATCCCTCCATTACCCAAAGTAAGCGGGTGTAATTTTCGTTGTTATAATCAAATGGTCCCAATTCTATTGGTCGTATTCTTTTCACATTCCATAAATGAAAATATTCGTGAGCGACTAAACTTAAAAATCCTTTGTACTGACTTTCGCCATAAGTCCAACGATTTACTTGCAAAGTAGTGGAACTTAAATGTTCTAATCCTCCGCTTCCATTAGTTAGGTTATGAATAATAAACGTATATTCTTTGTTTGGATTAAAGCCAAAAACATCAGTGCAAGTTTGGGTTACTTTTGCCATGTCTGTTTTTAGTTGTTCGATGTCATAATTTCCTTTACCGTATAAGGCAACATGGTGTAAAACTCCAGCAGCATTAAAATCAAAAGTTTCATGGTTGCCTATTTCTACAGGGCAATCAACCAAAATATCATAATCGGGAGCAAGGTAATGAAATCCTTTGTCAGCTGTTTTTGATAAAGAAGTGCTTATTTTTTTCCAATCTTGATATGGAATTATTGTTAGTTCATGAGGAGTATTTTTTAATTCGTTAATTAACATAAACATACTTGTCCCGTTAAAATAGCCGTGAGAAGCATCTAAAAAACTTGTGCGGACACTCATTTCAAAAGCATATACTTTGTAGCTGATGCTTACATTGTCAGCTTTCTGAGCGAAAATTCTCCAGGTGTTTTTATCTAATTTTTCAATCTTTAATAATTTTTTATTAAAAATTGCACTTAATTCTTCAACATTTTTTGAATACTCTCGTATGAAGTAGGAACCGGGTGACCAAGTTGGCATTTGTATATCAAAATATTCTTTGTCACAACCTTGTACACTCATTTTTACCTCGTAATAATGAGTATGAGGTTCGGGCATTGAAACTTCGTAGCTAATGTTAGTTGCTGGAAGTAGAATGGTGAAGTTGACAAACAAGAATAAAAGGATTTGCTTCATATTGGTAAAAGGTTAAATATTGTTAAAAGTAAAATTAGCTAATAATAATTAGGAGAAAAAAAAGTTAAGGTATTAATTGTTATGTAAAAATTAAGTCAAACATGAAATTAAAAGCAAAATAAAGTTGAGTTACTCAATACTATTTTGTAAGTTTAAACTTATTAAGAATAAAAAGTATGGCAAAAAAATCCAAAGGTAAATCCAGAGAAATGTTGGCGTACAGTAAAGAAGTTTTGAGAAAAGTGAGTTTTGATGTTTCATTGTTTAAGAAGGAGCTTTCTAAAGCTTATCAGTATCTTTTAGAAGAAGAAATTGAAGAATTAAGGCAGTGGGTTATCAAAAACTTTGGTCCTCAGTATTGTTTACAGCCAATATTGGTAATTAATTAAGTATTAATCTTTTAAAATAAATCAAAAGCCAGAACGTGAGTTCTGGCTTTTTTTATTTGTATTTATCTTAGAATACAAGCTGCTTTTTAATTTTTATTTGGCATTTGGCAAGGTGAGGAGGGGTGGGGTAATATTTTACACTAAGAGTTTTTACTTATCCGTGTAATGCCCCATAGCAGAAAGCACCTGTACTGTTACGGTGTTGTTATTTATGGTATAAATCATTCGGTCTTTTTGATTAATTCTTCTACTCCATTTACCACTAAGCTCGTGTTTAAGTTGTTCGGGTTGCCCTGTCCCTGTGGTTGGATGTTCCGATAACTCATATAGAATTATCTCAATCTTTTTAATGGTTGGTTTATTACCTGATTTGTAATGTTTTTTAATGTCGATTTGTGCCGACTTTTCTATTTTAAGCCTAAACTTCCCCATACATCTTTTGGATTAATTTCTAAATAATCCGCACGTTTTTCGGCAGCTTTAATTTTTTTTACAAACTCAGGATTGTAAGGGCTTTTTTCTTTTACAACGGGTGTGCTAACAATTTCTACGCTTTTATCTTTAGCAACAAAGGTTTTAAGAAAAACTAAAAAAGATTTTCCAGCGGTTGAATTGTCGTTAATTTTTAAAGTTATGGTTGTCATAATTGTAAGTTTATACACAAAATTAACAAATTTTAAGGTAGCAGTTGTTAACTCACCCTAGAAAAAACAACATTTAGCGTGGTGTTATCGTTAAAATAAAAAATAAAATACCTTTAGATTTGTTTTTATAAAACAAGATGAAATTCATTATATTAAATTTATATAAACCCATTTGCTACCGGATATCTTATTTTATTTCTTGTCATATCAACAGGAAATATTTCAACTTGAGGTAACATTTTGTGACCTCAAGTTATCAAATTCTTCTATTTACCATTTCAATAAAATTGTCAACCTGAGTTTTATCGTTAAAGTATCTTAGAGGAATTAAATGAGCGAGTAGTTTATTTCGATAAAGAAGAACAAAATTGGAATCTAATTCTACATACTGAATCATTTTCCATTCAATACTTGATTTAAATCCATCTGAATCTATAAAAATAGAATCTTCCGTAAATTCATATTTGATGTTGGTATATTGATTTGAATTTAAATTAAAATGTCTTCTGGTCATTTTCTTTAACCAAAATGGTAAAATAACAGTTATAAAAGGGATTATTAAAAGAAAATAATTTATACCTTGATTAACATGTAATGATATAAAAAATATTATCATAAATATGAAAGATACAATATACAATGACCATAATTTTTTTATGATTTTATTAACCCTATACTTATATAAATCTTGTAGGGTGATACTAATTTGTACTTTAAAAGGTAATTCCATAATCTACTCCCCTTTCCAATCATTACCTCTGTTAGGTGTATAAGGAACTTTGGCATCGGTTAATTGTTTTTCAATAGCAGCAATAGCTGTAATTAAAGTTTTAATGTCTGTCGAAACTGGAGCATATTCTTCACTAGCAATTTTAATGTTTTCCTTTGCTGTTGTGGTTGGAGCAGAGGTAGAGTTCCACAAGTCATCTACCACAATTTCTATTCTATCCACAATTCCGGGATAAGTTTCAAATTCGTGTTTAGCCAATTCGGTATCACCGTATAATGCCATACCAATAGCAGTTAACTTTTCTTCAAATTCCTTTATTTTGTTTAACAAGTTAACATCTACATTCGGATAATTTTGAACAGCTTCTTTAATAAATTTCAGTTTAGTTTTTAATTCATCTAGTTGAATATCAGAACCCCTAACTGCTCTTCGAATTTCACTAACTTCATGCTGGAAACTCAACAATGCTTTTTTATCAGCAGCAGGTAACGATTGGTTGTTTAACAATTCTATTTCAAATGATTTAGGTTCTGAAAGTTTATCAATCTTACCATTATTGGCTAAATATGCAGTTACTGTATATTTTCCGGGTAATGCCAAAGGACCAACATCTGGCGATCCGTATCTTCCAATTTCACTTACTTTTAATTTTATTGGAGTTGTAGAAGTGTATCTAAAATTCCAGACTATTTTATTGATACCTGCTTTTGCATCAGCTTTTATTTTCTGAACTTCATTTCCATTTTCATCTTTTATAACAAATAATAAAAATGCTTTTTCTTCTGCCGCTTCTTTTCTAATTTGCTCTTTGGTAGGATAGAAATCATCATCCGATAATTTTTCAGCATCTTGTCTTATTTCCTTCATGGTTTTTAAGGTATCGCTAAAATAGTAAGTGATAACACTTCCCACAGGAGGATTTTCCGCTGCATAATAACTTTCACCTTGTGCATTTTTTCCTCTATAACCTAATGGATTCGTTTCGTTAAACATTAAGCCTTTTTTAATGTCAAACAGGTGGAATTTTTTATCCAACAATTTTTCATCTGCTAATTCTCTCAATGAAGAATAATCATCCAACACATAAAAACCTCGACCAAAAGATGCAAGCACTAAATCATTTTCTCTTTTTTGAATTTCCATATCACGTATGGCAATAGTAGGCAAACCTGCTTTTAGCTGTACCCAATGGATGCCTCCATTTAAGGTTACAAAAACACCAAATTCGGTTCCAGCAAAAATAATGTTTGGATTAATAAAATCTTGTTCCAAAGAATAAACAGACCCTCTTTCTGGTAAATCACCAGCAATTGAAACCCAAGTTTTTCCTTTGTCTTCACTTTTTAAGAGATAAGGTTTAAAGTCACCTCTTTTGTGGTTATTAAAAGCAGCAAAAACAATATTTTCATTGTGTTTTGATGCTTTTACAACATTTACATAAGTCATGTCTGGAATTCCTGGAAAAACAGTGTATTTTATCCAACTTTCGCCGCCGTTTTCCGAAACTTGAATCACACCATCATCAGTACCAATATAAAGTAGATTTTCTTTTTTTGGAGATTCGTCTATGGTGACAACGTTTCCAAAAACTGAGGTTGATTGATTTTTTACAACGGCATCAATACTCCACACTTTATTCATTACTTTTAGTTTGTTTCTGTCGATGTTCCTAGTTAGGTCTTTGCTAATAGCTTGCCAAGTATCGCCTCTGTCATCACTTTTAAATAAAATATTTGCAGCGAAATACAATCTTTTATGATTGTGTGGACTTATCAATAAGGGAGCATCCCAATTCCATCTTAAACCAGCTTCTCCTTTTTTTGGATGTGGTTTAATTCCTATTTTTTCGCCACTTTTACAATCGTATCTTACTAACCAGCCATATTGAGATTGAGCATAAACAATGTTTGGATCTACTGGGTCAATTTGAGATTCAAACCCATCACCACCATTGGTGATGAACCAATCTGAATTTACAATTCCAGCATTGTTTTGAGTTCTGGAGGGACCTCCTTGACTGTTATTGTCTTGAGTACCACCATAAATGTTATAAAAAGGGTAAACATTATCTGTTGCTACTTTGTAAAATTGAGTTACAGGTAAATTTGTTTTATACTGCCAATTGCTTGCCGCATCCCAAGTTTCATACAATCCGCCGTCACAACCTACTAACCAATGTTTGGTATTATTAGGGTCAATCCACATACAATGGTTATCCACATGTTTATTTTTTTCGCCTGTTTGCTTAAATGTTTTACCGCCATCTTCGGTATGACTTAACCAAGTGTCCATGGAGTAAACTAAATTTTCATTTTTTGGATCAGCTACAATTTCCTGATAATAATTTCCACTGGTAGAATAATCTCCTTGTTTTTCCCAGCTTGCACCTCTGTTAGTGCTTCTATAACAACCACCATCTTTATCATTTGCTTCTACAATTGCATAAATGTATTCTGGATTAGCTGGAGAAATTGCCAAACCTATTCTTCCTATATCACCTTTCGGTAATCCATTATTAATTTTAGTCCATGTTTTTCCTCCATCAGTTGTTTTATGAATTGAAGATTCTGGACCTCCACCAATGTATGTAAAAACATGCCTTCTTCTTTGATGAGCTGAAGCATAAATAACATTAGGGTCTCTTGGATCCATTCTAATTTCAGCAATTCCAGTATTTTCCGAAATGTTTAGTATTCTTTCCCAGGTTTTTCCTCCATCAATAGATTTGTAAACACCTCTATCTCCACCTGCTGCCCATAGTGGACCATAAGCAGCAACATAAATAATATCAGAATTTGTTGGGTGAACGATAATGTTTCCTATGTGTTCAGAATTTTTTAAACCCATATTTTTCCAACTTTTTCCACCATCTTCCGATTTGTAAACACCATCACCATATGCAACTGAACGTTGGTTGTTGTTTTCACCAGTACCTATCCAAATTACATTGTCGTTATTAGGGTCGATGGTAACACAACCGATAGAATAGGAGCCTTCACCATCAAAAATTGGGTAATAAGAAGTTCCAGCATTATCTGTTTTCCATACACCTCCAGAAGCTATTGCTAAATAGTATTGAGAAGTATTTTTTGGGTTTACAGCTATATCAGCTATTCTTCCAGAAGTAAATGCAGGACCAACGCTTCTAAATTTTAAAGCACTATATAATCCAGAATTATATTTGCTTTTTATTTTTACTTCGGTTTTAGTTTTTTGAGCATACCCGTTAAAAGTAAAAAACAGGATTATCGCAATTAAAGTAAGATTTTTCATAATTCTTTGTTTATGTTTTTTAAATAGTTGGCAAGATCACTTTTTTCAAAAGGATATGCATTAAAAGTGCCCATTGCTTTGGCAATCATTTCATTTTTTTGATTGTAAATTTCTCCAGAGGTATGAATAATTCGTTTTCCTCGATAATCAACTCTGCCATATCCCGTTAACACATCACCTAAGTAAGCAGGTTTATAGTAATTAAGTTTATACTCCACGGTGCTTACTAATTTTCCATCAAGTGCGACGAGGGTTAAAGCCGCAACCCCAATAACTCCATCCATCATAGCGGCTATCATGCCACCATGGATAGTAGTAGGAGTTGCTAAATGTTTTTCTAAAACCACCATTTCGTAAATAATCTCACCAGGTTTTGTAATGATTAATTTTAAACCATTCTCAGTGCCAAATTTATTAACTTGGTCATATATTTCTAATAATTTTTTCAATATATTAATTTTATTAAATCATTTTGTTTTTTCTGTACGTCAACTTCTTCATAGGTATTTTTTATTAAAAAGACCCTTCACTTTTTTCTAATACCTTTAGCAACTATTCAATCAAAACAAGAAAAAAAATAAGTTCAACGGAGAAGGTAATTCTTTTAATAATCATAATTTTGTCTTTTAAAAAGATAAAATTAATAATTTGTAACTAGTAAGTCAGCACTTAAAAAATAATAATCTATGAAAGTTTCAGGAATAAGTAAAATAGCATTTCTATTAAGTTTAGTAATTGTATTATTTTCATGTAATACCGATGAATTAGAAAATAAAATTGCTGATTTAGAACACGAAAATATTGCAGCCGACAGTAATTTAGCTGGAAAAGAAGCAGTTATTGTTGATTTTATTGGTTCAATGAATGAGATTCAAGATAACCTTTCTAAAATTAAAGAAAGAGAAAAAATTATTACCACTAGATTTGACAATTCTAATGGAGAAATGGATGAAAATCTGAAAACTCAAATAATAGAGGATATTGAATTGATTAATAATTTGTTATTAGAGAATAAGAATAAGATGGCTTCGCTAAACTCTAAGTTGAAAAAATCTAATTTAAAAATTACTGAATTAGAAAAAATGATTGAGAGTATGGCTACTCAAATGCAACAGAAAGATGCAGAAATATCAAGTTTACAAGAAAAATTATCCCAAGCAAATGAGCAACTAAAAGTTCTTTTTGAAGAATATAACCATAGAATTGAAGAGCTAGGAGATAAAGAAGATAAATTAAATACCGCATATTATTGTT
>Ga0156332_1014_pt1 | contig 15129 bp, 15 predicted proteins | sample RifCSPlowO2_12_FD_107980 | JGI IMG/M metagenome (GOLD analysis project Ga0156332, IMG submission 107980) | Bacteroidetes bacterium RIFCSPLOWO2_12_FULL_31_6
AAACCCAAAGAAGTTTCATCGAAAATAGCGGAAAACTTAAAATTAAGCGATTCGATACTTGATGAAACCTTAAATTCAGGAACACATAAGTTTCATAATCAAGTCGCGTGGGCGAGACAATATCTTGTATGGGAAGGGTTACTTGATTCTTCAAAACATGGCACATGGAAATTAACTGAAAAAGGAAAAGCGACACAACTTTGACCCACAGCCCTCCTTAAACAAACTTGGTTGGCTGAAAAACTCGGAAAGAGTTACAATATGGTCAAAGGCTATGTTCAAAACCGACAACAACCAAGACTTGAAGTGCTTTATGAGATTGCTAAAATATGAGAAGTGAATGCCAAAGATTTATTCAAAGAAGATTTGAATGACGAAAGAACATCAAATAGAAGAAAAACTAATCAAGCAACTCACGGAGCTGAAATATATCTATCGGCTTGACATAGTGGATAGAAAATCGCTTGAACAAAACTTCAAAAATAAATTTGAAGCGCTCAATCGTGTTCGTTTGTCAGAGAATGAATTTTTAAGACTAAGAGAAGAAATCATCAACCCTGATGTTTTTGCTGCTTCTAAATTGTTGCGTGAAAGACAATACTTCCAACGTGAGGATGGAACTCCACTGCATTACACGTTGGTAAATAACAAAGACTGGTGCAAAAATGACTTTGAAGTTATCAGTCAATTACGCATCAATACGGAGAATAGTCATCAACGCTACGACATTATTCTGCTGATTAACGGCTTGCCTGTGGTGCAAATCGAACTGAAAAAACTGGACATTTCTCCACGAAAGGCAATGCAGCAGATTGTGGATTATAAAAATGAACCGGGCAACGGTTACGGAAATTCGCTGCTCTGTTTTATGCAGTTGTTTATCGTGAGTAATCGAACCAATACCTATTATTTTGCCAACAACAAAAACCGGCATTTTGCTTTCAATGAAGACGAACAGTTTTTGCCTATCTACCAATTAGCAGACGAAAACAATAAAAAAATCACACACCTTGAATTGTTTGCTGAAAAATTTCTGACCAAGTGCACCCTTGGTGAAATGATTAGCAAGTATATGGTGCTGGTGGAGAGTGAACAGAAATTGCTCGTAATGCGGCAATATCAAATTTATGCGGTAAAAGCCATAGTGGACTGCATTCACCAAAACAGAGGCAATGGTTATATCTGGCATACCACAGGAAGCGGTAAAACTTTGACTTCTTTCAAAGCTTCTACCCTGCTGAAAGATAACCCCGACATTGAAAAATGTTTGTTTGTGGTTGACCGCAAAGACCTTGACCGACAAACCCGAGAGGAATTCAATAAATTTCAGGAAGGAAGTGTTGAAGAAAACACCAATACAGAAACATTGGTAAGACGCTTACTTTCTACCGATTATACCGACAAAGTAATAGTAACTACGATACAAAAACTTGGCTTGGCATTGGATGAAAACAACAACCGAAATAAAAAGAAGGCTGACAAAGGAGTTCAAACTTATAAGGAGCGACTAAAACCTTTAAAAGATAAACGTGTAGTTTTCATATTTGACGAGTGCCACCGTTCTCAGTTTGGAGACAATCACAAAGCGATAAAAGAGTTTTTTCCTAATGCTCAATTATTTGGTTTTACGGGTACACCTATTTTTGACGAAAATGCCACATACAGCATAAGAGAAGGCGAATACGCTTCTTACAAAACAACTGAAGACATTTTTCAACAAAGATTACACGCATATACTATCACTCACGCTATTGAGGACAAAAACGTATTGCGTTTTCATATAGATTATTTCAAGGGAAATAAAAACCAAAAACCCGGAGAAGTCATTTCACGACAGGCTGTTGTTGAAGCCATTTTAAACAAACACAATGCGGCAACCAACTCAAGAAAATTCAATGCTGTTTTAGCTACGGCTTCTATCAATAATGCTATTGAATATTATCAGCTTTTCAAAGAATTACAAAACAAGAAACAAACTGAAAACCCTGAATATGTTCCTTTAAATATTGCTTGTGTCTTTTCGCCACCCTCTCAACTCATTGCTAAACAAGGAGACCAGCAAAGTCAAAAAAATGCGGCTGATATCAAACAATTGCAGGAAGATTTGATACAAGAACGTGAGGACAACAAACAAAACCCAGAAGAGAAGAAAAAAGCATTATCGGAAATCATAGAAGATTACAATAAGCAATTTAAAACCAATCATATTATCAACGAATTTGATTTGTACTATCAAGATGTACAAAGAAGAATTAAAGACCAACAATACAGTAACAAAGATTATTCGCACGAGAATAAAATTGATATTACCATAGTGGTAGATATGTTGCTCACAGGTTTTGACAGCAAATACCTCAATACTTTGTATGTTGACAAAAACCTTAAATACCACGGATTAATTCAGGCATTTTCAAGAACAAATCGTGTATTGAATGACACCAAACCTTATGGAAATATTTTAGATTTCCGTTCGCAACAGGATTCCGTAAATCAAGCTATTGCTCTTTTCTCAGGAGAAGATAAAGGTAAAGCCAGAGAAATTTGGTTGGTTGACCCTGCACCTGTAATGATTGATAAGTACAAAGAAGCCGTTGAGCAATTAGGTATATTTATGCAGGAGCATAATTTAGTAAACGAACCACAAGAAGTTTACAATTTGAAAGGTGATGCAGCACGTATTGCTTTTGTGAAAAACTTTAAGGAAGTACAACGGCTTAAAACGCAACTTGACCAATACACAGACATAGACGAAGAACAAAAAGCAAAAATTGAAGCCATTTTACCCGAAGAATCTTTGCAGGAGTTCCGTAGTTCATACATAGAAACAGCCAAGCAGTTACGGGAAATACAACAAAAAGACGGAGAAAATGCACCGCCCGAAATTCAGCAACTGGACTTTGAATTTGTGTTGTTTGCTTCTGCCGTAATTGATTACGACTACATAATGAGTTTGATTGCCGACAGCACGCAAAAGAAACCCGCTAAGCAAAAGATGACCAAATCACAAGTCATCAGCTTGCTGAAATCAAATTCCAATTTAATGGATGAAGAAGAAGATTTAACCGAGTACATCAATAGTTTGGATTGGGAGAGCGGACAAGATGTTGAAACACTTCGTAAGGGCTATGACAAGTTTAAAGACGACAAGTACAATAAGGAAATAGCATCTATTGCAAACAAACACAGCATACAAACGACTGACCTGAAAAAGTTTATAGAAAAAATAATGAGCCGAATGATTTTTGACGGTGAAAAACTTACTGACCTTTTAGAGCCGTTGGATTTGAGTTGGAAAGAACGCAGGGTAAAAGAGTTGGCATTGATGGAAGACTTAGTATCACAATTAAAAAAACTTGCCCAAGGGCGTGAAATTTCAGGATTAGCAGCATATGAGTAAGAAGAAAAAACTAATACCCGAAATGCGTTTTCCTAAGTTTAAGTCTGAGGAAGAATGGGATAATGTAGCGTTGGGTAAAATTTCAGAAATAGTTCGGGGTGGTTCACCAAGACCTATTCAAGATTTCACAACAACAGATGTAGATGGGCTAAATTGGTTAAAAATTGCGGATGTTCCTTCCGATTCAAAGTTCATAACTGGAACAAAAGAAAGAGTTATTGCAGAAGCTTTAAATAGCACAAGAGAAGTAAATCCTGGAGACTTAATTCTTTCAAACTCTATGAGTTTTGGACGCCCTTATATTCTAAAAATCAAAACTTGTATTCATGATGGATGGATTGCGATAAGGAAAATCTCAAATAAAACTTTTGAAAATTATTTGTATTATTTCATTTCATCCGAATCAAGTCAAACATATTTCAATTCAAATGCAGCTGGTGCAGCAGTTAAAAATTTGAATGCTGAAATAATCAAGCTGTTACCAATACATTTTCCTAAAAACAAAAAAGAACAAGAAAAAATTGCCTCAACTCTCTCTTCTTTAGATGAAGTAATTGAAGCCCACAGCCAAAAGTTGGATTTACTCAAAGAGCACAAAAAAGGCTTAATGCAGAACCTTTTTCCGCAAGAAGGCGAAACTATTCCTAAATATCGGTTTAAGGAGTTTGAGAAATATGGAAATTGGAAAAAAACAACAATTGATAAAATAGCAAAAGTCAGTGCAGGAGGAACACCTGAAAGTACTAATCCTGATTATTGGAATGGAGATATCCCTTGGATGAATTCAGGTGAATTAAATAATAAAAGGATTCACTCGGTATCAAATTTTATTACTTCTAAGGGTTTAAAAGAATCAAGCACCAAATTAATACCCCCGAAGTGTGTTCTTATTGGGTTAGCTGGTCAAGGAAAAACAAGAGGAACAGCAGCAATTAATTATATAGAATTGTGTACCAATCAGTCGATAGGCTCTATTCATCCTAATGAATACGCTTTTGATAGTGAATTTCTTTATCAAAAAATTGATTCAATGTATGATAAGTTAAGGTATTTATCAGCAGGAGATGGAGGAAGAGGAGGACTTAATTTGCAAATAATTAAAGAAATAGAGCTATTTCTTCCTGAAATGAAAGAACAACAAAAAATCGCATCTTGTCTTTCTGCCTTGGATAAACTCATCACAGCACAATTAGAGAAAATAGAGCAATTGAGACAGCATAAAAAAGGATTAATGCAGGGTTTATTTCCTAAAATGATTGATTAGAAATGGCTACAGAAGTACATAAAATAGATAGTTTAACTGCCTTTGCAAATAATATTCGTGAAGCTGACAAAAGATTCACTTTAGTATATGCTTACAATGGGACTGGAAAGACACGCCTTTCTAGCGAGTTTAAAGAAATAGGAAAGCAATTAGAAGGTAAGGAAAGAGATACATTGTATTTTAATGCATTTACAGAAGATTTATTTTGGTGGAACAATGATTTGGATGGTGATAGTGATAGATTCTTAAACATCAACACGGATTCTACATTTTTTGATGATTTAGAAGGTTCTTCGATTGATGACAGGATAAGACCAATATTAAGACAATTTTTTGATTTTAATTTTCGAACCAATATTGAAGAAAGTAAAGTTGTTTTCAGTAAAGAAATTATTGAAAAGGGTAATTCGGTGACCCTAGCGAATATAAAAATTTCAAGAGGCGAAGAACGCATTTTCATTTGGTGTTTTTTTATAGCAATAGCTCAAATTGCGATAGAAAAACAAGAACCCTATGATTGGGTTGATTATTTATATATTGATGACCCTATATCTTCATTAGATGACATAAATGTCATAGCAGTAGCACATTACCTTGGTCGTATTCTAAAATCTGATAGCAATAAGGTGAAAACTGTTATTTCAACGCACCACTCTTTATTTTTTAATGTTTTGTGTAATGAATTAGGTAATGGTGCTAGAAAATTATTATTAAGGAGTGATACTGATGGATATAATTACAAATGGACTAGTGATACACCATTTATATACCACATATCTATCATTCAACAATTAGATAAGGCTATCAAGGAAGACGCTTTATTTACCTATCATTTCAATGTGCTTCGAAACGTTTTAGAAAAAGCAGCAAATTTTCACGGTTTTAGTTCTTGGAAGGATTGCATAATAATTAATAATGATGAGGAAGGAACGTTACGAAGTAGAATGATAAATGTGATGAATCACGGTGGCTATTCATTATTTGAACCAACAGAAATGGTTGAACAGAACAAAGAAATATTCGCAGAAATATTTGATAATTTTAGAAGAAACTACAAGTTCAATGAAGAACTTTTTAACGAACCACAAACAATAGCACTATAATGACACAAAAAGATCAACATAAAAAATTAGGTGATGCCCTTTGGGACATTGCCAATGATTTGAGAGGAGCTATGAATGCGGATGATTTTCGTGACTATATGCTTTCATTTCTCTTTCTTCGGTACTTATCTTTTAACTACGAAGAAGCGGCAAAAAAAGAATTGGGAAAAGATTATCCTCCTAGCAGGTCAAAAGATCAAAGATTTGATTTTACTGTACCTCCACCTTTGGAAGATTGGTATAATGACAACAAGGATGATATTGCCTTTTTTGAAGACAGTATGCGTAAAAAAGTGCATTATATCATTAAACCCAAATATTTGTGGAGTAATATCACGCATTTAGCAAGTAAACAAAGTGGTGATTTATTGGAAACACTTGAAGATGGTTTTCGTCACATAGAAAATGAATCGTTTGGTGTTGCTTTTAAAGGGCTTTTTTCTGAAATCAATCTTAATTCTGAAAAGTTAGGTAAAACTCCGAAAGATAGAAACGATAAACTTTGTAAGATTATTGGAAAAATAGCAGAACGTATTGTTGAGTTTTCAACAGATATTGATACCCTTGGAAATGCTTACGAATATTTGATTGGTAAGTTTGCTGCTGGATCAGGTAAAAAGGCAGGCGAATATTATACGCCTCAGCAGATTTCTACCATTCTTTCTCGAATAGTGTTGTTAGACTCCCATGACCCAACACAAGGCTACAAAGATAAATTGACCAAAGTTCTTGATTTCGCCTGCGGTTCGGGCTCTCTATTACTAAATGTTCGTACGCAGTTAAAAAAAGAAACCAAAGGAACAGGAACAATCGGGAAAATATACGGACAGGAAAAGAACGTCACTACCTACAACCTTGCCCGAATGAATATGCTTTTGCACGGTATGAAAGACACCGAGTTTGAGATATTTCACGGTGATACCTTATTGAATCAATGGGATGAATTCAACCAAATGAATCCGAGTAAAAAAGTGAAATTTGACGCTATCGTGGCGAATCCACCTTTTAGTTTACGGTGGGAGCCTAATGATACTTTAGCTGAAGATTTTCGTTTTAAAGGTTATGGTTTAGCTCCCAAATCAGCAGCTGACTTTGCTTTTCTGCTGCACGGTTTCCATTTTTTAGGTACAGATAACTTGTCAGATGATGGTACAATGGCGATTATTTTGCCGCACGGAGTTTTATTTCGTGGTGGTGCAGAAGCAAGAATCAGAGAAAAACTTTTAAAGGAAAATTACATTGATACCGTAATTGGTTTACCCTCTAACTTGTTTTACTCTACAGGTATTCCTGTTTGTATTTTAGTATTGAAAAAATGCAAAAAGCAAGATGATGTATTGTTTATCAATGCAAGTGAACACTATAAAAAAGAAAAGCGACAAAATACATTAAGAGAAGGAGAAAAAGGCGAGCCAAATGATATACAAAAAATTATTGAAACATACCAATTCCGTCAGGAACAAGAGCGTTATTCACGTAGGGTTTCAATGGACGAAATCAAAAAGAATGATTATAACCTGAATATTTCGAGATATGTAAGTACTTCAGAAGACGAAGTATCAATTGATTTGAAAGTGGTTCATAAAAAACTGGTTGATATTGAAAAGGATATTGTGAAGTACAGAAACGAACATAATAAGTTTTTAAAAGATTTGGGGTTGCCTAAGATTTAATGTTGTGGGTTTGTTTGTAAATAGAGCAATGATTTTTTACGCAGAGTATAATTACATATTAAATGAATCAACCTGATAAAACTTTTACAACAATAACTGAAGCAATAAAAAGAATAATTCTAAAAGAATTACAATATCACATATATCCAAATGGCAATGAAGTAGACAATACTATAGAACAACCCAATTTTTACACAAAGTTTATAATGATTGCTCCTTGTATAGAATTTTTAGGAGCATGCTATGATGAAATGGATTTTGATTCTACACGATTGGATCATGACAAAATTGTAGAAAGAAGGTTTAACACTGCATTAAAAAAAATATTTCCAAAATCATATTTGCCGTTTTCAAAATCAAAAGCTACTTATTCTCTGTATAGGTTTTATAGATGTGCAATACTACACCAGTTGAGACCGGGAGAAGGAATTGCATTAACTACTAGAAAGGATGCTTCAGAGAATAAACAAGTCCATTTGCAAATCACAGTAAATAAAGAACTTATACTGGTAATAGAAGATTTATTTGATGATTTGAAAAAAGCAGCTCAAAAAGTAATAGATGGATATGAAAATGGAAGTATTACTAATAAAAAAGGTGTACTGCCCTTTATTCAAAGTTCCGTTTTAGATAAACTCGTTACCAGCATTTACTCTATTGCAAATTCAACTGCTTGGGGAATCTATCACTTAAACCAGTACTATTTTGAAATAAATACAAATCAAACTAAAGCATATTACGGTGTAAGTGATAAAGGAGATATTTCAATTGAAGCCCAGCAAAAAATTCAGCGAGAGCATTTCCCGGCAATTATGCATGAATTTATTCACTACATACATGAAGTGTCTACAATTCAAGGAATTTTCACATTAAATTTAGATACTTTAAATAAATCCATTTTTTCACATCATATGGATACTGACCTAAATTCATCACTGTATATGGGAATGGTATCTTCAGAATTTATTCCAAAATTTGCTAAGTCTCATGTTTCTATGCAAGGAATTTTAGGTTCAATTGATGTAAAAGAAGATAGTGAATCAAGACCAGGAAAAGGAGTGTTTTTAAAATTGTTACATTGTGATGAAGTTCAAGAAATAGAAATAAATACACCTTATTATGATGACTTTGTAACAAAAAAAATGCCTTTTCCTAAAATTAAATACCGGTTTCATAAGAATAATAAATACTATGAAGATTATCTCATTTTAGGTAAATTCTATTTGTATGAGGGAATTGCTTATGAATTAGACAGGGAGTATGAAAGGCTGGTTAAAGGTCTAGAAGAAATTGATGATAAACACGCAAATTCTGAATACACGGTTATTAGAGATATTGCACGAGATATTTTACCTGACATCAACACTTATAATTTTCTAGTAATCGCTTCAGCATCATTAAGTCAAAGAAATTGTGGGGAAGCATATGTAAGATTACTTAAACAATACAAAGAAGAACTAAATAATAGTCCCAAAGAAGAAGCATTACAAAATATAAAAGATAAATATATAGATGTATTAAATCAAATGAAAGATGGAGTAAAAGCTCAATTAGAAGAAATTGCCAGAAGTTAATCCGAAAGAGTAATATTACACTCGGCAATGACCTATCTAACCGGAGAATTTTGGGGGCTTTATCAAAAAAGGCTTGAATATCCTACTTTTGAAGTAGATTTCATATTTAATAATGATATTGAATCTCTATTTGAATATGCTAAAATGTGTACATATCGTTTTAATTTTTTACCTGAAGACGATTCTGAATCACCATTCCTACATAGAGATATTTTAGTTTCTCCTGTAGCAGATAAAGTCATTGCCGAGAATTTGACTACATTTCAGGCTAATTCTCATTACTACTCTTCTCATATGCTTACTCCAACTAATGATTTAGAACAATCTGATGAGGAGTATTCTTGTCCTTATTATACTACTTGTACATTGAAATTACGGGAGCAACACGATGAAATATGCAAAAGGAATCCTTGGCGAATTTATGAAAAAGCAGGAGGTAGTCAAGGACAACACTGCTGGTATGGTTGTGCTGTAATGGAGTTTAAAGGAGCTACAAAAAGTAGGGAATAATAGGGTTTGACTTTCACACTTAATCAAATATTAAAAGAAGAATTTACCACTCAAGAGGTTGAAGGGATTAAAGCTCTTTTATCTAAGTATGAATTGATGAATGCTGAAATTAAAAACATTAAATGAGTCAACTGATTAGATATACCTAACACTTTACTAAGCTTGAGTTAATGCGAGCAAGGTTAGATGTTTTCCAAAACGAGAGTGGGAGCGAGGGAGGAGATTTTATTGTCAAAACCAATGCAGGCAATTATCGCGAATTGTATTTACAAAGCTGCGTGAGGGATAGAAGCAAATTACCGTGTACGGATAGCCCGAATCGCAGGGACACGCCCTAATGATTTAAGTTTGCCTTATTATCACAATTCCCACAAAATACTTAATACAAAATTATGTTGATCAGAATAAATACATTTTTCAAAAAAAGGCCTATCTACATCATTATCCCATACATTTTCAAACCAATCATTAGCTGTAACTTCAATCTCTTCATTATATTTAGTCTTGTCATAAAAATATTCACCTGCTATAGTATCTTTTGATAATGGTTTTCTCAACCATTTAAATGGAAAGTCATGGCTACACTTGTACCATTTAACAGCATTATTAATTAAACAAACAATCATTATTGGATGATTACCGATTGAAGCAAATTTTAAAAGAGTTGCGGTAATACTAGTTTGGTATTTTTGACTCAGTTCTTCAATTAATACAAATTCAAATTTCCTGCGAAAACAATCTTGAAGCAATCTGTTTTTTGGAAGTAAAAGACTTGCAGCAAAAAAGTCAGCCTCTAATTCTATGGGATTTTTAGATGAAAAATCAGTAAAAGAAGGATGAGATGGGGTATGACCGTTTAATAATGAATTTCTATGTTCGTCAATAAAATAATGACCTAACTCATGGGCAAATGTAAATCGTGTTCTAGGTGTATGTGCGTGCTTTAACCTATCTAGATTTAAGTAAATATGAAAATCTCCAAATTCATGCTCTAGTAGACCGTCAAATGCATTTTCATAATTACCATAACAGTAACTAATATTGTTTTTTTTAGCTATTATTTTTGGCTCAATTAGGTTATTTGGGCAGTATTCATTTGCAATAAATTCGGCTAAATCAGACAATTCTTCCTGTCGTTGTTTAGAAAGCATGAACAATTAATTTTTATTAGATTTTCTACTATTAGCCTTGTCTTGCTTCATTTTGTTTTTCACATTTTCAGAAATATTTTTACTTCCTTCTCTTGCTGCCTGAGCATAATTACTTTTATACTCATCCATTTTATCAGGAGAATATAATGATTGAACTTTTGTTTCTTTTTCTAAAAAAGAAAAAGGATCCTCTAATTTTGAAGGTTTTTTAATGGGGGTACATTTTAACTCCTCAGTAATTTTTTTAAAATCCTCAATGGTTTGAGGAAAAATATAACCCAAAGACTTCAAACTCTTGTGAATTTCCTTGTCAAAAAGATCATCAATAATATTTTCATCATTTCCCATAATTAATATTTTTCTATCTTCTAATAATTATTTTTTCTTCTAAGTCTTCTTTAATTTTATCTCTAAACTTCTTTAATATTCTCCTTACGTTATCCCTTTTTGTTCCGAATTTATTTTCAAAATAATCTAATACCTCTTTAGGTGTGTTTTTTCCTGGTACGTAGCACATATATGTTTCTCGCACAATTTCAGCTTCTCTTTTTGGCAAACTATTAATGTATTGATTTATTAATTCTTCATTAATTGTTTCTGAATGTTCTTCTTCAGAAATATGATTGTTTTTTTCTAAATTTTCTAATTGATTTAGAAAAACTTCATCTTCATCATCAAAATGTTTTTTTATAGTTTTAATTGGAATTATATGGGATGATATTTCTTCAATTTGATTAGGATTGTTTTTCCTTTCTTTATTTTCTTTTAAAATAAGTTCTTTACCAGGTGCATCTATATAAAGGTCAAAAAATACATTCTTCATAATAGATGTCATCCATTTTAATATCCTATAATAAATAACTTCTTTTTTTGTGATATCTCCTTTATTAAAACTACTAGCCTGATTATATATTCTTTGAAAAGTATCTGCAACTAAATCTTCAGCTTCTTGTTCATAGCCATTTCTATTTTTGCATACTCCTTTAGCTATATGATACAACTTGTCCCAATATCTATTGTAAATTTCACCATAAGCAGCCATTCCTTCTTTTTGAAAATCTTCTTTTAATCCAATTAACTCAATTAAATAATCATCAGAATCATCAGAATCATTAGAAGAGTCAGTCATAATATTAGAACTCATAAAAAAAATAATTACTTCTAATCTATATACTGAATAACGTGATTATTTAAAATAATGATTTACAAAAAAAAAGTTAAAATCACGCTTTTGAGTATATAGGTTAAACAAGATAAAATTAATGAAAAATAATAGGATAACAATTACAAAATGAGCTATAAAGCTTATTCAAATAAAATGATTAACAAAAACAATTAAAAATGTCAATTATGTCTGAAAAACAAAAAAAAGAGGTAACAATTGTTATAAATGGAGAACCTCATCAAGTAGAAAAAGATGAAATTACATATAATGAAGTGGTAACACTTGCATTTCCTGATTTCCCACAACATCCAGAAAGAACATATTCCGTAACCTATGAAAGAGGACATGGCAATAAACCTACAGGAATTTTATCTCCGGGAGGAACAGTAAAAGTAAAAGATGGGATGAGATTTAAAGTTAAACACACTGGTCAATCTTAAATTATGGCTATTACTTTAGCAAAACACAACGAAGATATTGATAGATTACTTAAAAAGGGCTATGCATTATCTATAGACAGCAATCATCTTGTTGTAAGGGATATTCCATATCTTGATAATACTGGTAACTTGAATATAGGTGCAATTGTTTCTATAATGACTTCAATTGATCAGTATAAAGTAGGAATGCAAGACCATCAAATCTTCTTTTGTGGCAGTCATCCCCATGAACTTGATGGAACACCCATTAAAAATCTTGGGGGTGGTCAAGTCCAATTAAAATTAGCTTCTGATGATTTAATAGTACAAAGATCATTTTCGAATAAACCTCCAAGCGGAAAATATGAAGATTGGTTTGATAAGATTGAAAATTATGTTGCCATTATTTCTGGACCAGCGATGAATAAATTTGATACTCATCCATACACGTTCCGAGTTGTAGCAGAAAACTCAAATTCAGTGTTTAAATTTAGAGATACTCTAACTAGTAGAGCTGAAATTGGTGATTTAAGTGCTAAACTTGAAGAAGATACAGTTGCGATTATAGGACTTGGAGGAACAGGGGCATATCTTTTAGATTTCCTCGTTAAAACTCCTGTTAAAGAAATTAGAGGTTTCGATTTAGATTGGTATCATGTTCATAATGCTTTTCGTTCACCTGGAAAATTAGAAGTATATGAGCTTGATAAAAGAAAATCGGAAGTATATAAACAACGGTACGAAGGTTTTCGGGATAATATTAATATACACTCTAATTATATTACTTCTGAATCTGAGAAAGATTTAGCGGGAGTTACATTTGCTTTTGTGTGTGTAGATAGTGGAACTTCTCGTGCTGAAATTTTTGAGTTATTAATAAAACTGAAAATTCCTTTTATCGATGTCGGTATGGGGCTTGATAGAAATATGGGGGCTATAAGCGGAACGCTTCGCACAACAAGTTTCTCCAAAGAATCTGCACAAGACCTAATGGAAAAAGGATTAGCTCCTCTAAGTGATATTCCAGATGATGTATATAAAAACAATATTCAAATTTCAGAGCTTAACGCATTAAATGCTTGTTTAGCAATAATAAAGTATAAACAGTTAAGAGGATTTTATGTTGATGATAATTCATATTATCATACATTATTTAATATAGATGGACTAAATTGTGTTGGAGAAAATGGAAAGAATTAAACTATTAAAAGTACATTACTTACCAAAAGAGCTTGAAGAGGGTATTTTATATGTTTCTGAAGAATTTGGAGTTGCAGGACACTTATGTCCTTGTGGCTGTGAGAATAAAATAATAACACCACTTGACCCAACTGAGTGGTCTTTTAAAGAGTTTAATAATAAACCAACTCTTTTTCCATCTATTGGTAATTGGCAGTTGCCTTGTAAATCACATTATTGGATTACTGACGGTGTAATAGAGTGGTCATATCAGTGGAGTGAAGAACAAATTATAGAAGGACGTGAAGCCGAAGAAGAAAAAAGAAAAACATACTATGATAACCTTGAAAACAAGCCTGTTAAGCAGTCTCTTATTAGGCGATTTATTAATTTTGTTTTCGGTAAATAACATAAGTGTGAAATCTCAAAAAAAGCATTATGAGTGAATCTAATTTTCGTAAACTTCAAGAAGAAATAACTATGCTTAGTAATTCACAAGATTGGTATCAAGCAAAACTTGAATGGCAGTTGAAAGAAATATATCAAGAAAGTGGACGTGAATGTTTATGTGGTCAAAATCCCATTAAAAATATTTGTGTTTTAGAAAATATACACAATGGTAATATTGCTGAAGTGGGAAACGTTTGTGTCAATAAATTTTTAGGAATTACTTCAGCTTCAGGAATTTTTATGGCAATAAATAGGTGTTATAAAGATTTTACAAAAAGTATGGGGAAAGATGCTTTTCATTATATGATTGTACAATCAAAACACATGAAACCTAACAATGATTGTAAGTTAACAGAATGGGAAAGGAATTTTTATTCTGATACATTGAAAAAGAAAAAATTATCTGAAAAACAAGAAAAGTATAGAGTGAGAATTAATAAGAAGTTTTTAAAATTTACTGTTCGTAAGCTTAAAGACAGACCTATTAGTTAACTTCGTTTCTATAATTGACAATAATTTTATGTGGAATGTTTTAGTTTGTGATTCTAAGAATAATTAAATTTCATTGTGCAATTCTAATTAACTACAGTGAACATTTTAAATAAACTCTTACAAAAGCAGAATATCAAAAAAAGTTCTACATTTGTCAAGAGCAAAATCTGTCTTATAATTAATATTATGTTAAATAGAATGATAAATAATTTAGTTAACATACTCTCCTTACTCTTTAATTGAAATTCATGGATTTTAATGTGTAATTTTAAAAAATACTGAACCTACCTTATATCGTATACCATGAAAATAAGATTAAAATTCACATTTATGCTAATCACCCTAATGTTGGTAATGTTAGCTTGTAAACCGGTAAAATACATTGGAAAAGAATCCAAAAAAGCCGTTCACGATGTTAAAAAAGAACTTTAATACCCAAACGACACATCATTTAGTCTTATTTCCTATAACGTTCGTATCTTGCAAAAGAAATGAATACGTCTGTCCAACCGTTAGTTGATACCATCCAAATTGTTTTTGAAGACGATTATATGGTTGCTGTAAACAAACCAAATAATTTTCTAATTCACCAGTCGCACTACGCCCGTAACATTAAAGAACCGACACTTTTAGAATTCTTAGAGCAACAATTGGGTTTTCCGTTGTATCCCGTTCATCGTTTAGATCGTAAAACTTCGGGGATTATACTTTTGGTCAAACAAAAAGAATTTGTAGCACAATTTCAAGTCTTA
>Ga0156332_1278_pt2 | contig 14676 bp, 17 predicted proteins | sample RifCSPlowO2_12_FD_107980 | JGI IMG/M metagenome (GOLD analysis project Ga0156332, IMG submission 107980) | Bacteroidetes bacterium RIFCSPLOWO2_12_FULL_31_6
ATTACTTATTTTAAAATTATTACTTTTTATAAGCTGTTTCAAGATTAACTTTTTATTGTAAATTTATATCCGAATTTATTCTGAAATCTTATTTGTGAGCGAGGTACATTACTAGAACAAATACTAAAATATACATATGAAAATAGGCAACTATATATTATTAATAAGTTTGACATTTCTTTTCTTTAGCAACCCTATTTTTGCTGAAGATAGGGTTGAACAAGCTCTGCAAAAAATTAAAAACTTACCAGATTCTCAATTAGCGTATGCCTTATTAGATTCGGCACATGCCGTAAAATTTATTGATTTTGCCTTATCCATTCAATTTGCTGAGAAATCTCTTGTCTATTCAAAAAGATCAAAAGATTATGCTGACGAAGCCAATGCATACAATGTTATAGGAATATGCCATCACTTACAAGGTAAGTATCAAATAGCTTTTAATTATTATACCAAAGCACTTGATTTGTTTACAAAACATAATTTTACTAGAGGGCAAGGGTCGAGTTTAATTAATTTAGGCGTTTTATATACCGACCAAGAAGACTACAAAACATCCATTAAGTATTATTTAAAAGCCAAGAAATGTGCTGAAATTGGCAAGGATAGCGTAAATATTTCGACCATCTACAATAACATAGCTATTAATTACCAAAAGCTTAATTTACCAGATACAGCCATCTATTACTACACTAAATCATTAGAAATTAGAGAGAAATTAAAAAGAAACGAACTTATTGCGGTTACTATTTCTAACATCGCTACACTTTATAGCGATAATAAAGAGTATGAGAAAGCTTTAGCATATCATTTAATAAGTTTAAAATACGATTCACTTACCACCGATAAAAGAAACCTTGTTTTAACGCTCAACAATATAAGTTCGACTTATGCAAGTTTAAAAAGCTATGATAAAGCGTTAGAAATGTCTTTGGATGCGCTAAAGGTAGCTCAAGAATTAAAATATACTCAAATGTATCCTGATGTTTATTATAATCTTTTTCACATTTACTTTTATAGAAATGATTATAAAAATGCTTTTGATTATGCTCGTGAGTACATCTCTATTAAAGATTCTTTATCCACTGTGGAATCAAAAGAGATAATTATGGAAATGCAGGCTAAGTACGATTCTGAATTAAAAGAGGGAGAAATATTGACGCTTAATTCTAAAAACGAACTTCAGCAACATAAGATAACTCAGCAACGAAATTTCACTTATTTTCTTATTGTATTAGCATTTTTAATGCTTCTCATTATTTTTATTGCAGTTAGAGCTTCCAAACAAAAAACAAAAGCCAATCAATTAATATCAAACCAAAATGCTGAACTAACGAATCAAAAAAAGGAAATTCAAGAGAAAAGTAATGTTATTGAACTAAAAAGCAATCAACTTCAAACTGCTTTAGTTGAAATAAAAGATAGCATTAATTATGCTAAAAAAATACAAGAAGCTATTTTGCCAAAATCAATCAACTTAGCAGAATTTAACGAGCGTATTTCCATTTTATATTTACCAAAAGATGTAGTGAGTGGCGATTTTTATTGGTTTGAAAAAGTGGGTAACAAAATCATTTTGGCAGTAGCCGATTGTACCGGACACGGAGTTCCAGGAGCATTTATGAGCATGATTGGAGTAAACAACCTCAATCAAATTATTGTAGAAAATAAAATTACTAGTCCCGATAAAATTTTAAAGAAATTAAATATCGCCATTAAAAAAGTATTGAAACAAGAGGATGAAGGCAGTGAGAGTAAAGATGGAATGGACATTGCAATTTCTTGTTTTGATTTAGATAAAAAAACAATTTCTTATGCTGGAGCTTTTCGTCCTTTGTTATACATTAGAAATAATGAATTACATGAATTAAAAGGAAGTCGCCAGCCCATAGGAGGAAGTGCCCCCATAGATTTTGATTATGAATTACATCAATTTAAGTATCTGAAAGATGATGTTTATTATCTATTTTCGGATGGTTTCCCTGATCAATTTGGAGGAACTAAATCCAAAAAATTTATGACTAAACAACTAAAAGATACTTTCATGGAAATTCATCAACACTCTCCTGCTATTCAGAAGGAATTATTAACCAACGAATTAACAAATTGGAGAGGTGACAACGAACAAATTGATGATGTATTGGTGATGTGCGTAAAAATATAATTATATTTGTTTGACATTATTAATAAAACACTGTAACGAACTCAGATAAAAACAGGTCTATGAAAACAAAACGCTACTTATTGATACTTTTTTGCACAGTTGCAAATGGTATCCTGCCTACTATAACCTTCGCACAATCGATTGCAGCAGGTGCCTCCCACACATTGGCGGTATGCGATTATCAAGTTCAGGTTTGGGGATTTAATTTGTACGGTCAGTTTGGTAATGGAACCAACACCGACAGTTACCTTCCAATTTCAGCACCACTGCTAACCAATGTTATTTCTTTAGATGGAGGTTCTAACTTTTCTCTTTTTTTAAAAAATGATGGAACAGTTTGGGCTTCTGGAAGTAACATTTTTGGACAGCTTGGCGATGGAACCAATACCGATAGTAATATTCCAGCTCAAGTAAGTTCTTTAACAAACGCTATTGCTATTGCTGCAGGATGGGAACATTCCATCGCTTTAAAAAACGATAGTACTGTTTGGACTTGGGGAAATAATGGCTATGGACAATTGGGTAATGGAAGTAACACTGATAGTAATGTGCCTGTTCAAGTAGTTGGACTTTCTGGCATTCGTGCCATTGGAAAAGGAAGACACCATAGCTTAGCAGTGAAAAGTGATGGTACCGTCTGGGCTTGGGGCTGGAATGGGAATGGACAATTAGGTGACGGAACTTTAATTGATAGCAATGTTCCCCTTCAGGTAACTGGTTTAACAAATGTTAAAGCAGTGGCTGGTGGTGATGGTCATTCCTATGCTTTAAAAAATGATGGCACCATTTGGGCAAGTGGATTAAATGCACATGGGCAATTGGGTGATGGAACCAATAATTGGTCAACTACTTTTGTTCAAGTTATTAATTTAAGTGGAATTAATGCTATTGCATCTGGAAGACTTCACGGAATGGCACTTAAAAATGATAGTACCGTTTGGACTTGGGGAATCAATTCTTATGGACAATTAGGTAATGGAAACACCAATAACAGCAATACTCCACTTCAAGTACCCATTACTGATGTTATTAAAATTACTGTAGGAGGAGAACATTCCATTGCACTTAAAAATTCAGGTACATTATGGAGTTGGGGATTAAATGGAAATGGTCAGTTGGGCAATGGAACTGGTGCAAACAATTATACAACACCAATACAAACAACTGGTATATCGTGTTTAAGTACTGCAACTCCCGAAAAAGTTAATGCTATAGTAGAAACAACCATTTATCCTAACCCATTTTCGGAAGAAACAACCATTACTGCAACAACTTATTTTACCAATGCAACGTTGATTTTGTACAATGTAGTAGGAGAAAAAGTTAAAACCATAGCCGCAATAACTGGCAATACTATTGTATTGAAAAAAGGTAATTTGCCCAATGGAATTTATGTTATTCAACTTTTGGAAAACAGTAAAATAATAACAACAAAAAAACTCATTATTAGCAACTAATACCAATTGTAATTAATAATAGTAAAGCCATTAAAAGTCCGATTGAATTACTACATTTGAAGTAATCACATAATGCGAATAAGTGCACTAGTGTACCTGTTCGGTTGTTAGCGGTAATTAAAAAAAACAATACAATGAAAAGAATTGTAAGAAATGATGGTATATATGTTACGCATATCAAAATTCACAATCAGTATCCAAACAATTATATTTTTATGGAATATTTTTTGTCGAACAATATATGTGTTTCGAATGGGAACCTGTTGAAGATCCCATAATTGTAAATTCCGCATTTTTGAAACATTTGACATCATGGCGAGATGAAATATTTGAAGCAATTAAATCTGGAGAAATATTAAAAGATGAAGCAAAATCGAAATTTGCCATTTTTAATGAAAAGGCAAATAAAGTTGTTGAGGCAAGATTTATTGAGCCAGACCAAAGCTATAAGGACATTGTATTGATCCCTCAATTATTTGGAGGAGTGAGCTTGATTGTCGATACTCATGTGTTTGAGTATGATTTTGAGGACATTAATAAATCGGGGTTTAAGGACAAAAGGATGGTCAACAACGAATCATTAAAATTTCATTCATATTAACCAATGAGTCAAGGTAATTTTATAAAAGAAAATGGGTTTTTCTGCACAAGGGCGAGAAACTCATCTATAAGTCAGCATAGAATAATAACTATCTATTTTATTGATCGCTTCATGGTGATGGAAATGGATATTTATGACTATCGAAGAGAAATAAACAGAGAGTTTTTAAGTGAAAAATACGAAAATAAAAAACTCTTTAGAAGATCCTTAATCGAAAGAAATGAATATCTACCATTTACCAATATCAGAAAAAATGTATGTGCATTTAATTTTTCTGGAAAAATAATTACCGCTGATTTTTATTCGGCTAATTCTGATTACGCCAATATCCAAGTTAAATTCCATAAAATATGGTCAATAATGCAAGGGTCTCAATACGTTATCAGTTTGCAATGGGATAATCGGATTGTTGTAGAAAGATGTGCTAGTAACTTTTATCCTTTCCCTTAATTATATAATCGAAAAAAGAATTATAGTTAAAAAAGAAAATAGTTACTTTATGCTAACGTTTGGTTAGTGAAGAAAAGGAAAAAAAGACAATTGAAAATCAAAAACGCTAACAATTGATTTTTCAAAACATTACAAAAACGTTAGTCAGAAGTTAAAGAAACGAATCCCATAGTAAAAATGAATAACTACTAATTTTATAAAAATAAAAAATGACACCAAATGAACTACTTAATGATATCCTAAATTGGTTTGCAACAAATCCTAACGCAAAACCAACAGCTACTATTACAGAAGTAACAATAGATTTTAGTGAACGATTTGGTAATAATAAAGAAATATGGTTCGGAAATTTAAAAGTTGAATTAATCAAAGTAGTTCAAAAATTAGAAAATGATAAATACATTGTTCCGCTTGGCGGAAATTCAGAATCTAATGAAGAAGAATACACAATAACATTTGAAGGAATCGTATTTAATAGCAATGGTGGTTATGTAAAACAAAAACAAAAAGAAACTATTGCTAAAAAGCTTAAACATGTAGAAACTTGTGCGATTGCTATTGGAACAGCACTTGCGGGTTTGTACGCTCTTTATTCTTTTTTTAAAGAAATTAATTTTTGTAATTGTAATTGAACTATAAATGAAATAACCATTATTGATATTACTGGTAAAATGATTATAACAATTAAACAAAATACAAACGTTTTAAACATTGCTGATTTGTCAAACGGTATTTACTTCATTAAATTAATTGCAGGCGAAAAGACAATAATAAAAAAGTTTGTAAAACAATAAATAACGATTTGCCAACATCATGTATGAAAACATGTGCTTGCTAGCTTGGTTAGTTACTTGAAACTTTAGTAGTTTTCGCCATAATTTTTGCTTGTGCTACAAGCAAATAAGTTGCAAGTTGTCCCGAGTAGTCGGGATAGACTATCCTTGCATTTGGTTGGTTTGCTCGGGTTCTGTTTATTTGTATCCTACTAAACTGGAACTTTGGAAAAAATTATTACTTTTATAAGTACTTGAAACAACAAAGCACGTTTCATACACATATCGTTAGCAAACATAAAAAGAACACAGCGTAACAATCGAATCTTGAGTGATTTCGTTATCTTTGTAAAAAAGCAAAAAAATGAAAGGAATGATAAAGATAGAATACCCTGAATCTTTAGCTAATACATTAAGACTTAGCGGAAAGGATTTTGAACACGAAATGAAATCAAGTTCATTAGTTAAACTTTTTGAATTAGGCAAAGTTTCATCAGGTGTTGCTGCAGGAGTTTTAGGATTAACCAGAGTTGATTTTTTGGAATTGCTTGCAAAATACAATGTTTCAGTTTTTGGTGCTTATGATATAAATGATTTAAACGAAGATATCACAAATGACTAAAGTTGTTTCAAATACCACACCGATAATATCCTTATTAAAACTAAATCGACTTGATTTATTAAAGCAACTTTATACTCAGATTTATATTCCTGTAGCTGTTTATTACGAAATTGAAGCTGGTAAAGCCAAAGAATTTTACAAAGATTTATCAAAAATTAAATGGATAAAGATTGTTGAAATTCAAGACAAACAGGCTGTTAAATATTTTTTAGACCTTGATTCAGGAGAAGCAGAGGCGATTGTTTTAGCAACTGAATTAAACGCTGATTTGATAATTCTTGATGAGAAACTTGGTCGATTCCATGCGAAACATGCTGATTTAAAAGTAACAGGAACAATTGGCATTTTACTTAAAGCAAAAACAAACGGACTGATTAACGAACTGAAACCTTTGTTGAATGAGTTGACTAAAAAGGATGTTTGGATTAGTGAAAAACTCAAAAAAGAAATTCTAATAAAAACAGGAGAGCTATAATTATCCCTTTATTTCTTTAGGAATTATACAAGTTGGAATGGGTTTCATTTTATGCTGATTGGCTCTATTCATTCGAGTATAAATAGCTAACACTTCCTTTTGTCTTTCGGTAAAAGTGTTAAAATCAATAATTCCTTTTGCCAAAATATCCATTGCCCATTCTAGTTCAGGATAAGATGCACCAATTTGGTCTTCGTCTGTTCTGTCATCACCCCAAAGTCCATCAGTTGGTGGGGCTTTCATAATTTCAGAAATAATAGTTAGTGCTTCACCCAATTCATAAACTTCCGATTTTACTAAGTCAGCAATTGGACTTAAATCTACACCACCATCGCCATATTTGGTAAAAAATCCAACACCAAAATCTTCCACTTTGTTTCCTGTCCCCAACACCAAAAAATTATTTAATGCAGAAAAATAATACAACGTAGTCATTCGTAAGCGAGCTCTTGTATTTACTAGGCTCATGTGCCATCTTTCATCATCTATAACAATAGGTAAAGCTGCTAAAAAAGAGTCGTATATGTTTGTTAATTCTATTTCTTCAGTGGTTACATTCGAGTATTTATTTTTTAAAAATGAAATGTGTTTTGATGCTCTTTCAGCTTGTTTATCTTCTTGATAAATTGGCATTTCTATACACAATAAAGGCAAACCAGTTTCTGCGGCTAAAGTTGAAGTAACAGCAGAATCTATACCTCCAGAAATTCCAATAACAAATCCTTTGATGCCAGCTTGTTTTGCATAATCCAGCAACCAGTTAACGATATGTGTTTTTACATTTTTAGCGTTCATAGCCGATTAAAAATAAATTCCAAAGTTTAGCGCAACGTAATTTAAATTGGCACTGGTCTCTTTATCAATTTGATCAATAAATCCATTATTAAAAGTTACCCCTAACATTAAAGTTGTATTTCCAGAAATGTTGTATTCTATTCCTCCACCTATCACCAAAGATAAGTTAAAAAAGTTAAATTCATTTACATCAGAAGGTTCTAATGTGGGTGTAATGTTAAATCCAGAGGAAGAAGTATCATGATATTCAGTAGTTGAGTTATCTCTAAATTTGAATCCAGCCATAAATCCAAATTGCCCATAATAAGTCAAATAACCAATTTCATTAGTTCTTAGTTTAAGAAAAATGGGCACCTCAACATATTTCAACTCAAACTCTTCTATAAACTCTATTGATGGCATATTAATAAGGTGATGAACTAACTTGGCTTTGGTATTAAAAACAGTTAACCCAGAAGAAAAAAGATAATTCTTTGTCATAAAGTATTCAAAGGACAACCCATAACTATATCCAAATTTATTGCCGCCAGCACTGTACGCTGAAGTATTCACTTTTAGCCAAGAAGTATTAGGATTAAATTGTAATCCAAACCTATATTTTTGGTTATCATCCGGTAATTTTGCTACAGGGTCATTACTAAAATTATCTTCCTGTGCAGAAAGGTTTAAAAATAATAAGCCAAATAGTATTAAAGTGAGTACTTTTGTTTTTTGTAACATAATTTTATTTATCCATACAAATTTAGCCATAAATAATCCTTTAAACTGTTAATGAAAATCGATTTTTCAACACATCAAGTTTTTATATTTTTAGTGCTTTGTACTTTGCTGCTTTCGTGCGAAAACAATCCATTAGATGTGGATGTTTCTACCGTAAAAATTGACTTAAAAGTAAAACGTTTCGACCAAGATTTATTTGCATCTAAAACTGCTATCACACCAACTGATGTGGAAGGTTTAAGTAAAAAATACCAATTGTTTTTTCAGGATTATACCGAGAGTGTGATTAATATTGGTTCGTTAGAAAATCCTAACATCAATTTACAATTGAATTCTTTTGTAACCGATTCGTACATTAAAGAGATTAAAACGGACGTAGCTAAAATTTATACCGATTTTTCTCCTTATCAACTTCAATTAGAAAATGCGTTTAAGCACTACCACTTTTATTTCCCTAACAAACCCATTCCAGAAATAGTTACCTTTATTTCTGGATTTAACTATGCCATTACTACCGACAATAAAACCTATTTAGGCATAGGATTGGACATGTTTTTAGGCAGCAACTATGAGGCTTATGCTCAACTCGGCTTACCCAATTATAAAACTTCTTTTATGAATAAAGAGAGCTTGGTGACGGGAGCAATTTTAGGCTGGATAGCTACAGAATTTGAACTCAAAGAAAGCAATGCCAATCTATTAACAGAAATGATTCATCAAGGTAAATTGTTGTATTTGTTAGATGCGTTAATGCCCGACGAACCAAGTGCCACAAAAATTAGCTATACTTCAGAGCAAATTAAATGGTGCGAGGACAATGAACAACCAGTTTGGTTTTATTTGATTGATAATAATTTATTGTATGTAAAAGAGACTCCTGAAATAATGAAATACATGGGCGAATCTCCTTTTATTCAAGGGTTTCCAGAAGGAAGTCCGGGAAGGGTTGGACATTGGGTTGGCTGGCAAATTGTGAAAGCTTACCTAAAAAAAAATCCATCTATCACTTTGGAACAGTTAATGAAAGAAAATGATGCACAGCAACTTTTAAACGACTCTAAATATAAACCTTAATTAATGAGATAATGTGAGAATGAGATAATGTGAGAATGAGATGATGTGAGAATGTGAGAATAAGATGATGTGAGAATGGATAATTAATTATTTTCTAAACATATAAACTTCTAACCTGCTAAACCCCTAACTTTATAAACTTATCTAAAAATGAAAAATAAATCTGAAATAAATTTTAAAGTAACGCTCGACGAAAATCATGTTCCAGAAAAAATAGAATGGGACGCAACGGATGCAGGAATAGAAGGATTAAAAGAAGCAAAAGCAATGATTATTAGTTTATGGGATGCTACAGAAAACAATACTTTACGTTTTGATTTATGGACCAAAGAGATGATGCTTTCTGAAATGAAACATTTCTTTTTTCAGTCTTTAATAACCATGTCAGACACTTATGAAAGAGCAACGAATGATTCGGAAATTGCGAACGAAATGAGAGAATTTGGCAAAATGATTGGAGAAAAAATGTTAATCAACACTAAAAAATAAGATGCCATTAAAAAAAACTACCCTATTATTACTTTTTTTGTTTTTATTAGGTTCATCTAGCACCTTCGCACAATGCGAACGATTAAGCAATAAAAGAATTTATCAATTATTAGGAGCTTCAGAGTATGACAACTCTAGAATTTCAGAAATAAAAACGTTAGATTATTCGATGAAAGAAGAGTACCAAATTGATCTTTTTAAAGGAGTAGTTTATAAATTAGTTTTTGATGTTTCTGAAATGCCAGAAGGCGTTGTTATTAATTTACACGACATCGGAAATAAGAGAGGTGTCAATAAATATGAGTTAGTTTTTAGTTCGGAAACTGCCGAAAAAACAAAAGATGATACGTATGAAATTACCTTAGAATTTCCTCAAAAAAAATTAATGGTATCTTATGATATCATCAACGATACTAAACCTGGTTGCGTTGCGTTTGTGTTAGGTTTCTATTTTAAAAATAGAATTCGGTAAATGAATATTTCACTCATCCAAAAATACAATATTGCTGGTCCTCGTTACACCAGTTATCCAACAGTTCCTTTTTGGGACAAAAAAGGAATAGCATACAACGATTGGATATCAACAGCAAAAAAAGCTTTTACCGAAAGTAATTCAACCGAGGGAATTAGCCTTTACATCCATTTACCTTATTGCGAAAGTTTATGTACTTTTTGTGGTTGTCATAAAAGAATTACCAAGCAGCACAATGTGGAGCAACCCTACATCGAAACCGTTTTAAAAGAATGGAATTTGTATTGTGATTTGTTTTCTGAAAAACCACGCATCAAAGAAATACATTTAGGCGGTGGAACTCCTACTTTTTTTAGTCCAGAAAATTTAAAAAAATTGATAAAAGGAATACTTTCTAAAGCAACAATTGCCAAAGGTTATGGATTTAGTTTTGAAGCTCATCCCAACAACACCACTAAAGAACATTTACAAACTTTGTTTGACTTAGGGTTTAGAAGAAGCAGTTTTGGCGTACAGGATTATGACCCTAAAGTACAAAAAACTATCAATCGAATTCAACCCTTTGAAACCGTAAAAAAAGTAACCGACTGGAGTAGAGAAATTGGCTATACATCGGTAAGTCAGGATTTAGTGTTTGGATTACCACATCAAACCAAAAAAAGTATTATCGATACCATCCAAAAAACCAAACAATTAAAGCCAGATCGGATTGCATTTTACAGTTATGCTCATGTGCCTTGGATTAAAGGTCTCGGACAAAGAGGTTTTGACGAAAACGATTTGCCAAGTGCCGAAGAAAAACGTGAATTGTATGAAACTGGCAAAAAAATGTTAGGCGAATTAGGTTATGTAGAAATAGGAATGGATCATTTTGCTTTAAAAACAGATTCGATGTTTAAAGCCATTGCTACCAAAAAATTACATCGAAATTTTATGGGCTACACTGCTAGCAAAACTCAATTAATGATAGGTTTAGGCATGAGTTCCATTAGCGATTCGTGGTACAGTTTTGCTCAAAATGAAAAAACTATTGAAGCATATACCGAATTGGTAAATAAAGGTGTTATTCCAATATTTAGAGGTCATTTGTTAAGTAAAGAAGATTTAATAATTAGAAGGCATATATTAAATATCATGTGCAATTTTGAAACTTCTTGGGAAGCGGATGAACTAAAGTTTCCTGAAATTGATGAGTGTATTGAACGCTTAAAAGAAATGGAACAAGATGGGTTGGTAGTTTTTCATAAAAGTGGATTAACACTTCCAGAAAAAGCACGTCCTTTTGTTCGAAATGTTTGTATGGCTTTTGATTTACAGTTAATTAGGAACCAACCAAAAACCCGTATTTTTTCGATGACGATTTAGGGTTTTCAAATTCTTCACCTCCAAGAAATTTTTGTACATTTGTTATATGAAACTAGATGCCAAAAGAATTGAAACTATTAAAAGATACTTCGAAACACGACCTGTTCTGAAAGCATATTTATTTGGCTCATTTGCTCGGAACGAGGCTGATGACCAAAGCGACATAGATATACTTGTTGACTTAGATTACTCACAAAGAATTGGTTTACAATTCATTCAAATGAAGATTGACCTAGAGAAATTGTTGAATACCAAAGTAGATTTGGTTTCTTCAAATGGATTATCAAAATATATAAAACCCATGGTTGATGATGAAAAACTACTCATCTATGCGAGGTAAATTGGGTGATAAGATTAGATTTCAGCACATTCATGATGCAATTCTTGAAATAGAATCATATCTCGTTAAAAAGGAATTCTCAGACTTCATGGAAAATTCTATGATGAGATTCGCTTGTATCAAACAGATGGAGATTATTGGAGAAGCAAGTAACCATATTTCTGATGATAATAAATCTAAATTTTCTACAATTGAATGGTCTCAAATAGTTGGAATGAGAAATGTTTTTATTCATGAATATTTTGGAGTTGACTCAACTTTAGTTTGGGAAATTATTAAAAATGACTTGCCTGACCTCAAGTATAAGATAGAAAAAATCATTGATGCCATATAATAAAACCACTAAATCCAACACTGATGTTTCTATCTGGATTCATCGGAATATTTTTACAGCTAATTTAGAAACCAACCAAAAACTCGTATTTTTTTGATGACGATTTAAGGTTGTTGAGGTTTATTTGTATAATTCGTTGATTATTTTTTAAAAATCATACAACTTTTAATATCATTATCAAATCACAGCGTATCATAAAGTATTATTTTTAAATTTGTTTTTTTGAAAAATTGAAAGTTAATACGTATATTTGTAATAATAAACACACGTATCATGACAACTAAACTTACATTAACAATTGAGCAAGAAGTAATTAAAGTTGCTAAAACCTATGCTCACAGAAAAGGCAGAAGTTTATCAGACCTTATTGAAAGTTATCTAAAAGCCTTGACTGCAAAAACTTCTAATGACAATGATTTATCACCAAGAGTAAAAAAATTAATGGGGACAATAAAATTGCCTAAGGATTTTGATTATAAAAAGACTTTAGAGGAAGAATTAACTAAAAAATATTCTAAATGACTTGTTTTTTTTTAGACACAAATGTTATAATCGATTTCATAGCTGAGCGAAAACCATTTTCAAAAGCTGCGGCTAAATTGTTTGATTTGAGTGAAAAAGGTATAGTCAAAATATTTATTTCATCACTTTCTTACAGCAATATTTATTATGTTGTAAAAAAGTCGACTAGCCATAAAGAAATGATTACAATATTACGTGAACTAGAATCAATGACCGAAACCGTTGACGTTACAAAATCAATAATAAAATCTTCCTTATTTTCAGATTTCAAGGACTTTGAAGATGCAATCCAATACCACACGGCAATTTCAAATAAAAAAACGACTGCTATTGTGACAAGGGACACCAAAGACTATAAAAATAGTAACCTTGCAATATTAACTCCAGAAGAAGCTGTAAGTTTAATAGAGAACACCATCACCTGATTTGAAGTCATCCGATGAAGGATTTGTAATTTTCTATATACAATATTCTATTTTTGTTTCCGTTACTATGCAAAACTAACTTCAATGAAAAACTTTCTTTTTATTTCTTTGTTGACATTAATGATGTCCTCAATTGGTGTTGCACAAAATTCAGTTTTATCTTCTGGAAATTGGTATAAAATAAGTACATCTGTTGATGGAATTTATAAAATAACTTTCACCGATTTACAAGCTTATGGAATAAACCCAAGCACCATTGACCCAAGAAAATTAAAGATTTTTGGAAATGGTGGTGGAATGTTAACACAAGTAAACAATGCTCCAAAAATTAACGATTTACAAGAAATTGCAATAAAAGTTATTGGAGAAGGAGATGGTGTTTTTAATGCTACTGATTATATTTTATTTTATGGACAAGCTCCTGATAAATGGAATTATGATTATGCAACACAAGCTTTCTCTCACGAAAAAAATCTATATAGTAATTTTGCTTATTATTTTATTACTGTTGGTAGTACAAATGGAAAAAGAATAGCCGCTCAAAATTCTTCTATTGCTGCAATAACAAACACTTCCAATAAATATGATAACCTGATTTTTCATGAATTGGATAGTGTTAATTTAATTAAATCTGGGCGACAATGGTTCGGAGAAAATTTTGACACTCAACTGAGTTATACTTTTAATTTTAGTCTTTCCAATTTAGATTTAAGTTCATCTGCTATAATAAATACTGCTGTTGCTGCTCGGTCTCCAATAGGTAGTCAAATAGTAGTTAATTCGAATGGAAATATTTCTACAATTCCTATCACTTTTGTAAATATGACTTCTAATGCTGCTAGGTATGCCAACTTAGCAACTTCTTCACTGGGTTTTACTTCAAGTTCTACAACCATTCCAATCACATTTACCTACAATAAACCCGATACTGGTTCTATCGCTTGGCTCAATTATTTTGAACTCATTACTCGGAACAACTTATCAAAAAATACCAATCAACTTTTTTTTAGAGATAACACCAATGTGGGAAGTGGAAACATTACAAAGTTTCAAATTAGTAATACCATATCTTCTGATTTTGTTTGGGAAATTACCAATCACAACAATGTTGTTGAACAAAACAAAACATTTACTACAGGTGTAACAGAATTTACGCTCAGTACAGACTCGTTAAGGGAATTTATTGCTTTTGATTTAACAAATTTATTAACTCCAACATTTGTAAATCAAGTTCCCAACCAAAATTTACATGGAATTACTTCGCCTAAAATGGTAATTGTTACTCCTCCTAATTTTGTTACTGAGGCAACTACCTTAGCTAATTTCCATCTTTCTAATGATGGTATAACTGCCGAAGTAGTAACTACCGAAGAAATCTACAATGAATTTTCATCAGGAGCTCAAGATATTACTGCTATTAATAATCTGGTGGAATACCTGTATCACCAACCTGGTTCACCTTTAAAATATTTATTACTATTTGGAGATGGTTCTTACGATTATAAAAATAGAATTACTCCCAACACCAATTTTGTCCCTACTTACCAATCTGAAAATTCAATTGACCCAATTGGCTCTTTAGTTTCTGATGATTATTT
>Ga0156332_1143_pt2 | contig 14492 bp, 10 predicted proteins | sample RifCSPlowO2_12_FD_107980 | JGI IMG/M metagenome (GOLD analysis project Ga0156332, IMG submission 107980) | Bacteroidetes bacterium RIFCSPLOWO2_12_FULL_31_6
TTAAAATTTCTTTTAGCCGACCCGCATTGCACACATTTGGTTTTGCCCGAGACACAAGCCGACCCTTCGCAAAACCAAAAGAGTGCAATTTTTTCCAACGCACCTGACGACAAGAAAATAACAAGTAGTAATAAATTGTTAAAAATAAATGTTCAATATATTGCACCATTTATTAATAAAGTAACTACCTTTGACGCATTAAATAATTTTACAAAGAAGGGTAGCACCATAAATTTTGCAACAAAACAAATGATACTAGAAAATAAAGAAAAATTCATTCGAGATTACCGTATTAAAATAGGTGATACCATTAAAAACATTCGTGAAAAAAAAGGCTATAGCCAAGATGAACTTGCGGAAATAATGAAGGTCAATCGTACAACAATTTCGAAAATTGAAAATGGTAAGTTCAATTTAAGTATTGACTATTTATCAAAATTTTCTTGGTTTTTGGATTTTGAATTCCAATTGAAAGAAACTAAAAACAATAAATCTGTAACTCAAATATGAAGGAATTAAACTATATAGATTTATTCGCTGGTGCAGGTGGTCTTTCTGAGGGATTTATTCGTGCAGGGTTTAGTCCTATTGCACACGTTGAAATGAACAAAGATGCTTGCGATACAATTAAAACAAGAACAGCTTACCACTGGCTCAAAGAGAATAAAAAAACCGAAATCTATAATGATTATTTAAAATCAGAAACTAAGAACAAAGAAGAACTTTGGAAGAATGTTCCCGAACATTTAATTAATTCAGTTATAAATAAAGAAATTTCAGAAAACACATTGCCTGAAATATTTAATTCAATTGACAAAGAATTAAACGGAAACAAAGTTGATTTAATTATTGGTGGACCACCTTGTCAAGCATACTCAATAGTTGGTCGTGCCAGAAAGGATATGGAAAGCGACCCACGTAACCACCTATACAAACATTACGTTAAGTTTTTAGAGAAATACAACCCAAATATGTTTGTATTTGAAAACGTGCCGGGCATTTTATCTGCAAAAAACGGAGAATATCTAAACAAGATTTTTAAAGCAGTAAAAAATGCTGGCTATGAAGTTGCTATACCTCCAAAGAATCATTTAAACGCAAAAGATTTTGGGGTATTACAAGACAGAAAAAGAGTAATCATAATTGGGTGGAAAAAAGAACTAAATCTAAAATATCCAGAGTTTGAAACAACAGAGCATAGTTTTCAGATTTTAAAGGACTTATTTTCTGATTTGAAGCCATTGAAAAATGGACAAGGAACCTTAAATGCTGTAGCGTACGTAAAGCCGACAACAGAATATTTAAAACAAACCAATATCAGAAACGGATTGGAATTCGTAACACAGCATATTGTAAGACCGAACAATGATAACGATTTAGAAATTTACCAAATTGCTATTGAAAAATGGAACAACGGTAAAAGATTAAATTATGCTGAATTACCAAAAAGACTTATCAAGCATTCAAATACAGATTCGTTTGTTAATCGCTTTCAAGTGGTAAATGGTAAAGGTGTTTCACATACTGTTGTTGCTCATATAGCAATGGACGGTCATTATTATATACATCCAGATAAAAAACAAAATCGTTCAATAAGTGTAAGAGAAGCTGCAAGAATACAATCTTTCCCTGATGATTATTTCTTTGAAGGAAGCAGGACAGCTGCCTTTAAACAAATAGGTAATGCCGTTCCGCCATTAATGGCTCAAAAAATTGCAGAAAAAATTAGGGAAATGATATGGAAGAATATGTAAAAGCCGAAATAGCAAAGCCAAATCCAAAATCTACCATTAATTCTTACAGAAGTTTTGGTTATAACCTTTCTACGGCTATTGCAGATATTATCGACAATTCTATATCTGCAAACGCTTATGAAATCAGATTAGATTATAAATGGAATGGTCAAGATTCGTTTATTTCAATTTCAGATAACGGAATAGGAATGAACAAGGAAGAACTTGTTTTGGCTATGACACCGGGCAGTAAAGACCCTGAAGAAATTAGAAGCGAAAAAGATTTAGGACGCTTTGGAATGGGCTTGAAAACCGCTTCATTTTCTCAATGCAAACGACTGACTTGTATTACAAAACGTGAAAGCTACGCAACAATTAAGCGTTGTTGGGATATTGATTTCATCAATTCAGAAAACGAATGGCAATTGTTAGATTATGTTTCTGATAATTCATTTATTGAAAAAATAGAAATTCAAAAATCAGGAACATTAGTTCTTTGGGAAAAGTTAGACCGCATTGTCGGAATTGCTGAGATAAGCAATGAGAACGTTAAATCGGCATTTTATGCTGAGATGATTTCAGTTAAAGAACACTTGCGTCTAGTATTTCACAAGTTCATTGAAAGTAAACGAATAAAAATATTTTTCCAGAATGATGAAATTGAACCATACAATCCATTCTTACTAAACTTAAGCCCAAAGCCCGAAATGGGACAACCTGAAATTTTTGGCAATGTTGAAATAACCTACTTCATACTTCCGCATATGTCTGAAATTGGAAAAACAGATTATGAAAATTCAGGTGGTTCATTAGGATGGTTTCAGGAACAAGGATTTTATATTTATCGGGGTGATAGATTGCTTGTTGCTGGAGATTGGTTAGGACTTCAAAAGAAACGTGATTATTCAAAGTTGGCAAGAATTGCTGTTAACTTTTCAAACGAAAATGATTTTAACTGGCACTTGGATATTAAAAAATCAACAGCTACACCCCCAATAGAAATTCGTAAAGAACTTGACCGAATTGCAAGAATTGCAATTATGAAGTCAGCAAAAATTTATAATTGGCGAGGACAAAAAACAATTACTGATAAAGGAAGCGTAAATCACGAACCTTTATGGATTGACGAAAAAACAAGAGAAGGAATTAAGAAATATAAAATCAATAGAAAGCACCCAATAATAAAATCGTTACTTGACGAAAACAGTAAATTGACAGGAAAGGCACTGAAACTATTGGAAGAAAATGTTCCGATAGAATTGATTTTAAGTAATCAAAATGAAGACCCTTCTTTCCACGAATTAGAAAAACAAACAGAAAAACCAAGTGATGATTTAATCAATTTAGCGGTTGAGCTATACAAAATAAACATATCGCAAGGAGTGCCAGAAGAATTAGCAAAGCAACAAATTTTGAGTGCTACTCCTTTTAATTTATATCCTTTAATCAATGAATATCTAAAATGAGTTTACTACAATCTGCAAGAGCAATTGCACATACCCTATTACAGGTTCATCAAGGACAAATCACTGATGAAGTTCTTTTATCTGTAATTGAAAAAGCATCTGCAATCAACATAGTTGAAGGTCAAACTTTTGACAAACAAGAATTGTTTGAAATTCTTCGAGCTGATTTTAGTATTGGAAAAGGAGAAATTACGATCTTATCAGAAGATATTGAGCCTTGGCTAAATGATGAAAAAGCAAACATCAATTTTGAATTGTGGAACAGATACAAACTGTTTATGTCAGAAAATGACCCATCATTTCCAATAAATGATTTGGACGACTTCACTGATAAAATTCTCGACAAATGTGTTAATCCTAAAAAAGATGGTTCTTGGGACAGACGAGGAATGGTAGTTGGACACGTTCAATCTGGAAAAACCTCTAACTATGTTGGGCTAGTCAATAAAGCAACTGATGCTGGTTATAAAGTAATCATCATCATTGCAGGTACAATTAGTTCTTTAAGAAGACAGACACAAGAAAGAATTGATTCGGGTTATATAGGTAGAAATAGCTCTGCATTTATTAGAGAAAACGAGAACAGAGTTATTGGAGTCGGTAAATACAAAACAAATACAGACATTTATTCTTTAACTTCATCTTATTATAAAAGTGGAGATGAAGGAGATTTTAACCAAAAAATTGCAACAAGATTAAATATTCCAATTGGTAAAAATCCTGTTGTTTTTGTAATAAAAAAGAACAAAAGTATACTTGAAAATTTAATCGATTGGTTTTCAAAAGATGTAAATGCAAAGTTGATTGATGGAACACCTAAATTGTTTGACGTTCCTGCGTTAATAATTGATGATGAAGCTGATTCTGCTTCTGTAAACGCCTCACGAGATATTAACGAAATCAAAACGATAAACCGTTTAATCCGAACTTTGCTAAATATTTTTAATCAAAACACTTTTGTTGGTTACACTGCAACGCCATACGCAAACTTGTTTATTTCACAAGACCATAACGAAGAACTTACAACCATTGTAAAAGGCAAACAGTACAAAATTGGAGAAGATTTATTTCCAAGGGATTTTATCATAAATATCAAAGCACCGACCAATTACATAGGTGCTTCAAAAATATTCGGTTACGAAAATTCAAAACCAGAACTTACAAAAGAACCTTTAGATATTTTCCGAGAAATTAGCGATTACGACCCCCCATTTTTCAGAACAATCAACCGTGAAAACAAAGATATTTTACCCGAATATCTTCCGCCAAGTTTAGAACGTGCAATAAAATCATTCATTCTTACTTGTGCTATTCGCAGGGTTCGAGGACACGAGAACAAACATAATTCAATGTTGATTCACGTTGCCCTATTAGTACGTTGGATTGACAGAGTTGCCTATTTGGTAAACGAAAAAACAAAAGAATATCAAGACGCAATACAAAGCGAAGATGATACTTTGTTAAAAGAACTAAAAGAAATATACGAAACAGACTTTTTACCAACTACTAGAAATGTATTGGAAAATCTGGATTATACTGACATCAGAATAAAAGAACATAATTGGGAAGTCGTTAAAAAAGAACTTAAACCTGCCGCTCTAAAAATTGATGTTCGTTCTGTTCACGGCACACGTTCAACAACAAATTTGGAATACCACAACATACAAGAGATAGATTATAGTAGATATGAAAAAGAAGGGAAAAGCTTATATGTTATTGCTGTTGGAGGAAGCCGTTTATCTAGGGGGATTACGCTAGAAGGATTGTCAGTTTCTTATTACATCAGAACAACCCGAATGTATGACTCTCTTATGCAAATGGGGCGTTGGTTTGGCTATCGCCCAGGTTATGTTGATTTGTGCCGATTGTACACCACAAACCAAATTTTTGAGTGGTTTAACCACATCACAATGGCAACAGAAGAAATGCGAAATGATTTTGACGAAATGACAGCAACACATCAACGCCCAAAAGATTTTCGTTTGAAAGTGAGAAATCATCACGGTTTGCTAACAATAACAAGTTTAAACAAACTGTATTTTTCGGAAGACATCGAAATATCATTTTCTGGAGAAAATCCACAAACCTATTGTTTATTGAAAACTAAAAATGCTATTGAAAATAATTTTAAGTCATTAAAAAATCTAATTGAAACAATTGGTTTCCCGAATAAAGAAAACAGAATTGAAAATAAAGGTAAAACACGATACTTGTTTTATCCAAACACAAACATTGACGCACTTTGCAATTTTATAGATACTTACAAAATTGAGCAGCCAAGCATTAACAACGCAACATTAACCGACTACATCAGAACACAAGCAAGAGGTAATAAAATTAAAGAATGGAGCATTTGCATTGTTGGAAATAGTGATGAAAAAGTATTTATAGATTATAAAGGCAAAACACCTCGAAACGAGCGACAATCTAAAGAAACCGTTGCAACTTTTGAACTGCAACACGATAACGAAGTTATCATAATGGGATGTAGTGTTCGTAACCAGCAAATCGGGCGTGGGGGCGAATTTTATTTGATTTCTAAAAACCAAATTGATCAAACAGGTGACAGATATATTGATTTGTCAAAAGATAAAGATTACTCTAAAATGGCTTATGCTGAAATTAAATTACAGCGAAAAGCAGAAGGAAAAGGCTTGTTGTTGATTTACGCATTAGATGAAAGAGGAACGCCAAATGTAAAAAACAACATACCAATTATTGGTTATAGTGTTCATTTTCCAAGAATTGAAGATGAAACTAAAGTTTCGTACAAAGCTTCAATAAATCGTGAATTTGATAATGAAGTAATGGAAGATGACGATAACCCTGAAACTGAAGAAAACTAATGATAAACATTAAATCCATTTGGGAAAATCATAAGCCGACAGGCGATATTATCATCAAAACAAGAATTGATGAAATTCCGCATTTAAATTGCTTTGCTGCTACAAACCACATCACAGGTCAGCACTTGTATATAATGTCGGTTTCAAAAAATGTTGCAATTCCTGAACTGAAAAATTACCGTTTCAAAGGAGTAGAAATTTACACTTTGCCTTTTGAAGACAAAATTGAACTTTACATATATCTTTTAGATAACGAATTGAAAGATATTTTTTCGTTGTTTATTCAAAACATTCTGGAAGATATTGAACCAAGCGTTACTGAAAGTGAAGCAATAACAACAACGCTGAATGTGGTTTCAAAATGGAAAAAACTTTTTGATAAAATAAACTTTAACGGTTTAACTCTTGAACAGCAAAAAGGGTTGATTGGCGAATTATTGTTTCTCAATTACCTTTTGAATAACAAAAAAGTATCTACAAATGCCGTAAATGCTTGGACGGGGGTAGAACAAGAGTTCCAAGCCAAAGATTTTACATTAGGTTCAGTTGGTATTGAAATTAAATTTACTTCCTCAAAACAGCCACGAATTAAAGTTTCTAACGAAAGACAATTAGATGCTGAAAGTTTAAACGAATTGTTTTTGGTTTTGTATTCAACAGAAGCGGTAAAAGACAACGGAATTTCGCTTAACTCAATCGTAGAACAAACCCGAAAAAATATTTCAACCGAAGAAGAACGCAATTTATTCAACGGAAAATTACAGTTATACGGTTATTTTGATGAGGACAGAGAACATTACGGAAGAATGTATTCGCTCAAAAAAACGTTTGCTTTTAATGTATCTTCTGAATTCCCTAAAATCGTAAAAAGCGATTTACCGTTGGGAATTTATGATACTTCGTATTCAATAGAGATTTCGGCAGTAGAGAATTTTATCGTAGAATCCGAAGCCATACTTGAAAAAATTTAATGAATGGAAAGAGCTTTAGAAAACTATATTGATGAAGTAAAATCCATTGTGGCTTCTTATGTTTATTCAGAAGGCGAAGGAGCGAGTTTTGAGGACAAATTCACCGAATATTCTATAGAAGTTTTAGAATCAATTGGAAAATCAGAAGGAGCAAGAGTATTGTCCTATGTTCACCCTAACAGTCAGGGCGGAATTGATTGGAAAATCAATGGATTTTGCTTGAAAGATTTTGTAAAAGATGAAAACAAAAAGGAATACTACGAAACGCTCGATTTGTTTATAACATTCTACAAAAACGAATACGATTACAACATTACAAAAGACGATTATACAAAATCGCTCAATCAGATTAAACGCTTTATTAATTCAGCATTAAAACGGCATATTGATTACATTGACAAAGCTCACGAAGAATTATATCATCTAATTGAGATAATTGGAAAACAAGGAAAAGATTTTGACCGTATCAATGTTTATTTTCTGATTAATGGTTTTTCAAATCACGATAAAGAGAAAATTGAAATTAATGATGCTGATGTTTTTGTTCATACTTGGGACATTGCACGATTGTTTAAAATCAATGAATCGAACAGTGTACACGAACCTATTGAAATAGAATTTGAGAGTTTCACAGAAAATGGAAAAGGTTTGCAATGCTTACAAGTTCCGAGCATTGATGAAATGTACGATTGTTATTTGGCAATTGTTCCGGGCGAAATTTTAGCAAAATTGTACAAAGAGTTTTCAAATGAATTATTGGAAAGTAATGTTCGTGCGTTTTTAGGACAAGCAGGTAAGTTCAATAAAGGAATTAGGGAAACCATTCGCAACAAACCGCAAATGTTTTTGCCCTACAACAACGGAATTACAGCAACAGCCGAAAGCGTTGAAACCAAGTTTATAGATAACCAGTTAGTTATTACAAAACTTGATGACTTTCAAATTGTGAATGGTGGTCAAACAACGGCTTCCTTATATCACACACAGAAGAAATTTAAAGATGCTGATTTGAGCAAAATTTTTGTTCAAATGAAACTTACGGTTATAAAAGATAAAGAACAAAAAAACATTGAAGTCCCAAACATTTCACGCTTTGCAAACAGTCAAAATAAAGTTTCTGAATTAGATTTATCTTCAAACAATCCTTATTTCGTTCAGATTGAAAACCTATCAAGAAAAAAGTATGTTGTAAATCCAGAAAATAAGAATCAATCGTTGTTGTGGTTCTTTGAACGTGCAAATGGTCAATATCGTGAAACGCTGAACAAACAAACTCCTGCACAGCAAAAGAAATTCAAAGAACAAAATCCGTCAGACAGAAAATTTGTAAAATCCGACATTGCAAAATTTATCAATATTTGGGAATTAGAGCCGCATTATGTTTCACAAGGTTCTCAGAAAAACTTTATTCACTACACAAAAAAGATTACTGAACTAGTCAATAAAAACAAATTGCCGGGCGAGAATTTTTATCGCAAATTGATTGCAAATGCAATTTTATTCAAAACAACCGATAAATTATTTGGCAGAAAAGGAGTTAATGCAATTGGCGAAAACACAAGTATAAAGTCATTTTCTGTTGCTTATACAGTCTCATTATTCCATTTCTTAACCGAAAATCGTTTTGACTTATGGAAACTTTACGAAGAACAAAAAATTGATGATTTTGTAAGCAATCACCTTAAAAACTTATTGATTTTTGTGTATAATCATTTAGAGACAAACGGAGGCGGAATGGTTTCGGAGTACGCAAAACGACCAACTTCGTGGGACAAATTGAAGAACACAAAGTATTCAGAAAACTTGATTTCAATTTTGGATAGTTATTTAATTTCAGAAGAAGAAAAAACGCAAAGAGAAAATGAAAAGGAAATTGACACAAACAGTGTTGAAGATTCTATTTTTGTCGTTAGCGAAATTCAAAAAATGGGATTAAAATTTTGGGACGGTTTCAGACTTCACATTGACAAAAACAAACCAGACGGCTTTGATTGGTCAGCCGCTTTTGACTTAGTAAGTAGATTAAGTAAGAACAAAAACTTAACAACAAGAGAAATAACTTTTGGCAAAAAGGCATTAGACTACATTCAGATAACTCCTCAACTTATTGACGAAGTAAAAGCATTATCAAAGCTTGAAGAAACAGAAATTGTTGAAGTGAAATTCATTTACGATAAACTTCTATTGATTTCAAAAGACGATTGGAAACGAATTATTGACGTAGCAAACCAGACAAAAATTTTCAATAATTTAGAACTATCAAATGTAAAATCAGTTCAAGCATCGTTAGCGAAAAAAGAAAAAGTGAAAGAACAAGCGTTAATAAGAGCTTATGAATCAATAAAGAAGTTAAAGAAGTTTGGAATTAAAGTATAATCCCACGCTATTTGCAAGCACATTGCCAAAGCCGCACGAGCCAACGCTAAAACCAAAGCTTTGTCAAAGAGCTTGCAAAGCCAACCCAAGAGAAAAAGAAATTTTAAAAAATGCCCCACCGCACGACAAAAGACAAATGAGAGTAAGCAAAACAGGACATACAAACTACTACAGACAGAGAAGCACTGGTGGTAACAGCACCTACCCAAAAGTGGCGGTTCAGTGGTTAAATCAAGCTTTGTGCTTCTATCAAATTTCGTGCTTGGTTGACAGTGAAGTGCTTCGAAATCGCCACCTTCGGGTAGCTGCAAAACGTTACAGGCAAGCGTAGGACGACCGTGCAACCTTGACAATTTCGACTAAAAATCGGACGACTTTGCAACCAAAAAGTAAGCGGACTTTCACACAGCAGACAGTTCATTGCATCTTGACACAAACCGACCTTACCGACACTCAAGCCGACCCAAATGTTTTTAAAATTTTCCCCACCGCACATTTTTAAAAATTTTATGCCAGCCCACATTTGGCACATTTGCCTTTGCCCCCAAACGCACAAGCCAACAAAAGGGCAAAGTCAAAAGAGCCAAATCCCCTACCCACTATCTAACTGACAGAGTGTTGATAACTTTATAGCTCAAAAATATTGTTACTATCATTTTGAATTGTAATTTTGGACAATAATTGTCAAGAACACTTAATGTCTATGCAAAAAAATGAAACATTCGGAGAAATGCTTAGAAAGTTGAGAGAGGAAAACGAAATGCCTCTCAGAAAACTTGCAGCATTGCTTGACCTTGACCAGTCAACACTAAGCAAGATTGAACGCAACGAGAGAAACCCAAACGCTGACTTGATTGAGAAAATTTCAAAGATTTTCAAAGCGAGTAAGAAGGATTTACAAGTTGCATTTCTTAGCGACCAAATCGTTTACAAAATTCTTGATGAAGATTATGGAGTTGAAGCCCTGCAAGCAGCAGAGGACAAAGTAACTTATCTTAAAAAACAAAAGCAATGACGGAATTAAACATACTTGAAAATATAGATTGGGACTTTGCAACAGCGACAACCAACACTACAACCAACACAATACATCCCTATCCTGCTAAGTTCATTCCGCAAATTCCACATCATTTTATTCAGCAACTTTCAAATGAAGGCGACACAGTTTATGAACCATTTTTGGGAAGCGGGACGACAGCAGTTGAAGCAAATATTTTAGGAAGAAACGCCATCGGTAACGATGTGAACGAACTTGCAGTTCTAATTTCCAAAGTCAAGACAACTCCTATTTCAACAAAAAAACTTTTGACACTTGACAGTTTGTTAAACAAAATTTATAACCGAATTGACTTACTACATTCAGGAAAGAAAAACGGAATTGTAAAACCAGACATTGTAAATCTTGATTTGTGGTTTGTAGATTTTGTAATCAACGAAATTGTAATCATCAAAGACGAAATTGATAAGCTCACTGATAATGACCTTAAAGATTTTTGTTTAGTTTCATTATCAGGAATCCTTATAAATGTATCACGACAAGACAGCGACACACGATATGTAAGAGTTCCAAAAACAATAAATCACTTTGACACTTATAACAAATTTTCAAACCAATTGAACAAGTTGAGAAAAATTATGAGCGCATCAAGCAAACTAATTGGAAACGGAAAATCCGTTTTCAAAATTGCTGATACGCGGACTGAAAATATCTTCAAAGAAAATTCTGCTGACCTTGCTGTTACTTCTCCTCCCTATCCAAACGCTTATGATTATCATTTGTACCATAAGTATCGTTTGTTTTGGTTGGGAATGAATCCACACCAGTTGAGGAAATCAGAAATCGGTGCTCATGCTGACTACTCAAAGAAAAATGGACCTGATGAGTTTGATTTTATGAGAGACATGGAAAAGTGTATGCTGAACACAAGCAAGATTTTAAAGAAAGGGAGTTACTATGTTTTAGTAATAGGTGATTCGATTTTGAAAGGAAGAAATATTCAGAACAATGAAATCTTGAAACAGGCAGCAAAGAATACTCCTTTCAATTTTGTGACTGAGTTCTCAAGAAATTTGAAATTGAGCAGGAAATCATTCAATCCGAAAATCGGAAATATCAAGACGGAAAAAATTGTAATATTTGAAAATCTAAAATAACCACCATGTATAAATATCAAATTGATTTTTCACGCTACAAACTCAGGGATTACGAGAGAGAGCTTGCAGTAAAGGAATTTGAAAATCAGTTTCCGGCAGTGAAAAATAAATCAATTACTGAAAAAGGAATATCATTTTCATCCATCAAACTTCTTGACGAACCCAAATTAAAGAAGTTGACTTTTTACAGTGAGTTTCATTATCAAAATGCAAAATCAGGAAAGTCCAATGTTTTGACAGACCAGGCAGTAGTTGAAAGTTTCCACAACTTTAAACCAAATCTTTTTGACGACATAAAACCAAACAAGTCAAGAGAGATTCGCTACCTCACTCATTCGTTTCACGAATACAAAGGCAGATTTTATCCGCAACTTGCAAAAGCATTTATGAATTATGCAGGCATCAAAAAAGGCGACACAGTTTTAGACCCGTTTTGCGGAAGCGGAACTACTTTGGTCGAAAGTTTTTTATTTGGTGCAAATGCAGTTGGCGTTGACATCAATCCAATTGCATTTCTTTTGGCTAAAGCAAAAGTGAAAAGCATTGTACTAAAGCAAAAAGATTTAACCGAAATTAGAAAAGCATTTGAGAACATCAAAGAAGATTCAGGATGGCAAAAAATAAAAATTGAAGATTACAATAACGCCCTTGACACAGAATATTTACAAAAATGGTTCCCTGACAACAACCTGAAAAAATTTATTTCCATTCAGGAAATTATTAAGTCACTAACAAATGAAACATCACGACTTTTTTCAAAAGTTGTTCTTAGTAATTTGTTGAGAGATTTTTCTTTTCAAGATCCGACACAACTTAGAATCAGACGGAGAGCCGATACACCGCCTGAAAACCTGATTGAAAATTTCAAAAAAACTCTTATTGAGCAAATTGAAAACCTTGAAAGGTTTATATCGCTTAACCGCTTTGACTTGCAATCTAATGTTCGGAATTATTTAGGAGACATTAGAACGCTGATGAAAAGTGCAAACCTAAAAAAGAATTCAGTTGATGTGGTAATTACATCGCCACCATACGCAACCGCATTGCCTTATGTAGACACGGACAGACTTTCGCTTTTCGCTTTCGGTTACACCGATAAAAACAGTTTCAGAAAGTTGGAACAAACTTTAATCGGCAATAGGGAAATCACAAAATCAAAGCGAGTAATTCTTGACAAAGAACTTGAAGAAAATTTTAAAGCGTCTGTTTTACCGAAGCAAATAATTTCCTTATTACAAAAAATTTATTTGCTCAATAAAAGTTCTGATGTTGGTTTTAGACGGAAGAACACAGCAGCATTACTTTATAAATATTTTCTTGACATGAATCAGGGAATGAATCAAGTTTCGCAGGTGTTGAAGAAAAACAAATATGCTTTTTTCGTTGTGGGCAACAACAGAACAACAGCAGGGAATGAAAGTATAAATATTGCGACTGACGATTTTGTTGGCTTAATTGCAGAACAAAATAATTTCAAACTTATAGAGAAGATTTGTATGAAAGTGCCGCAGTCATACATGATTCATTCAAAAAATTCTATCAATACCGAATCAATTTTAGTATTACAACGTAAATAATATGGAGCTAACACTTTTAACGCATGAGAATACGGCAGGCGAGGAAATCGCCAAGAATTTAAGAAGCGGAAAATATTCTGACTTCAAAGTTGCCGTAGCGTATTCACGAAATTCTGGCATCAGCAGAATTTACAATGAGCTTTCAGATTTTGCTAACAGCGGAGGTAAGACCTCTGTAATCGCTGGCATTGACCAAAGCAATACTTCTTATCAGGCATTGGTAAATCTGAAAACTTTTGCGAAAGAAAATCTTTTTGTGCATCACGATAAAAACTTTGACATCACCTTTCACCCGAAAGTATATCTGTTCGGAAACAAAGAGATTGAAAAAATAATTGTCGGTTCATCTAACTTGACAGCAGGAGGTTTCTTTTTAAATTACGAAGCTAACATTGGTGTAACACTTGACAGTTCTAAAAACTCAAAAGATTTTCAGAAACAAGTTTCTGATTATTGGGATAATCTTTTGCAAGATGAAAACACGAAAAAATGTGAGCTGACTTTACTTGAAAAATTATTGGAGAGTGGTTCAGTGATTGATGAACGAAAACAAAAACCTTTCAAAGACATCATTGAGAGAATCTCAAATGATTTGCCTTTCAAAACAAAGAAGAAATTAAAAGTATTGCCACCAATTGTAGCAGCATCAGCCGTTACAGTCCCGTCAGTGAAGGAAAAATTTGCTATGACACTTTCAGGTTTTGATGTGAGTGCAAAAAGTCAAGACCCTGTAATTCTAATTCCAGTAACAGCATTGAAAGCTATGCCACTGTTTTGGAACTTTCCAAATCTCTATACTGATTCAGGTGCAGGTTATCCACAACTTTATGCAATTGCAAACATTCGTATTGACGGAAAACTTTTAAGAGACCAACACATTCGTATTTACTACTACGACAAGAAAAAAGAATTTCGTTTGCAGTGTGAAGCAATTAAACGAAACGGAAAACAAGGCGACATAATTTCAATTCAAAAAGACCCAAACAAACCTTTGGAGTTTGAAATTGAATTGTTACGGGCTGGTTCAACAAAATTCAAAGCCATTGAACCGATATTGAACAACAAGGTAAGTCCACAGAAGTTTTTTACTTATTACTAACAAAAATCAAAATGATAGGCATAGCAATTTACTTATTTGTGTTTTTAGCAGGACTAATTGCTGCAACAGTTGCCCTATTTAGTGGAACATTACCGCAATGGATAATTCAAAACCAGCTTGTTTTCATTTGTGGCTTGTGCGGTGGTTTTGGTGGAATCATTTATTGTTTGCGTGGCGTGTACCTGTAAGCTACCCCGAAAGTAGACCAATTAAAAATAGAATTCTACGAGCGACGAAAGGAGCGAGTATAGAAGAAATTATTAATTTTAA
>Ga0156332_1290_pt1 | contig 13590 bp, 8 predicted proteins | sample RifCSPlowO2_12_FD_107980 | JGI IMG/M metagenome (GOLD analysis project Ga0156332, IMG submission 107980) | Bacteroidetes bacterium RIFCSPLOWO2_12_FULL_31_6
TAAGCCCAAGTCATTGTTGCAGTTGGTCCTGCGGAAGTAATAGCTTCCATACCTTCAATACCTTCCATACCTTCCATAGCATCCATTGCAGCTCCTGTAACTGCAGTTGCAGCACCCATTAATGTAATTACAGTAATGTAACCAAATATTGCAAAACCTGCTGCAATAAAAGATAAAATACATAATACTGTTAAGAATACTGGTCTTTTTCCAGCCCCAGTTCCTGTTGTTGTTTCTTCACTCATAATTTAAAATTTTTAGTTAAACAATTAATTTAATTAGTTAGTGGTGCAATTTATAAAGATTATTAATACCTAACAAATTTTATCGGGTATAAATTATTAACAATCTATAAAATAATGCTTGTCGTCGAATTTACTATTCTGTGTTTGTTGACTTTAGATAATTAATAAGAATGTTTATAAATAAATTTTTAATAGAAAGAATTTAAGTTTTGGTTATCTCAAAACTTTGAACTTCGAACCTCAAACTTCAAACTTCAAACTTTTAATAGTATATTCGCACTTCTAAAATAAGAATAAATAAAATTTTTAAAAAAGAATATGAGTTACGATGTAATTATTGTTGGAAGTGGACCAGGTGGCTATGTGGCTGCAATCAGAGCTTCTCAATTAGGCTTAAGAGTAGCTATAATTGAAAGAGCAGAATTAGGAGGTATCTGTTTAAATTGGGGTTGTATTCCAACTAAAGCTTTGTTAAAAAGTGCCAATGTTTTTGAATATATTAACCATGCAGCCGATTATGGAATTACTGTTAAAAGTGCTGATGCCGATTTTCCTGCAATTGTAAAAAGAAGTAGAGATGTAGCTGAAGGAATGAGCAATGGAATTCAGTTTTTAATGAAAAAAAATAAAATTGAGGTAATAAAAGGAACAGCAACATTAAAAAAAGGAAAAAAAGTGGCTGTTGAAGGTGATGGTCTGCCCGATGGCAAGGCGGAAAAAAAAATTACTGAATACGAAGCAAAACACATCATTATTGCAACAGGTGCTCGGTCTAAGGTATTACCTAACTTGCCTCAAGATGGTAAAAAAATTATAGGATACAGAGAAGCATTAATACTTCCTAAATTACCTAAAAAAATGGTAGTAGTCGGTTCTGGTGCCATAGGTTCTGAGTTTGCTTATTTCTACCATGCGATGGGTGTTGATGTTACTTTGGTTGAGTTTTTACCCAACATTGTTCCACTTGAAGATGAAGAAGTTTCTAAGCAATTAGGCAGGTCTTTTAAAAAATCAGGAATTACAGTGATGACTGATTCTTCTGTAGAAAGTGTTGACACAAAAGGTGCTGGATGTAAAGTGGTTGTGAAAACTAAAAAAGGAGAAGAAATAATTGAATGTGATATAGTACTGTCTGCTGTTGGTATTAAAAGAAATATTGAAAATATAGGTTTAGAAGAAGTTGGTATCATTACCGATAAAGATATTATTATCACCAACGATTATTATCAAACTAACATTCCTGGCTATTATGCCATTGGAGATGTAACCAAAGGACATGCACTTGCACACGTTGCTTCTGCAGAAGGTATTATTTGTGTAGAGAAAATTGCTGGTGTTCATGTAGAACCGTTAGATTATGGAAATATTCCAGGTTGTACCTATTGTTCTCCTGAAGTTGCTTCTGTGGGTATGACGGAAAAAATGGCAATTGAAAAAGGGTATGAAATAAAAGTAGGTAAATTCCCATTCTCAGCATCTGGAAAAGCGAGTGCTGCTGGACACAAAGACGGTTTTATAAAATTAATTTTTGATGCTAAATATGGCGAATTGTTAGGCGGACATTTAATTGGGGCTAATGTTACCGAAATGATTGCTGAATTAGTAGCAGTTCGTAAATTAGAAACCACAGGACATGAATTAATAAAAACAGTTCACCCTCACCCAACGATGAGCGAAGCCATTATGGAGGCTGCTGCTGCTGCTTATGGTGAAGTGATTCATATGTAATTTGAAAAATTTATAAAATCCATCTTCAATATTTAAGATGGATTTTTTTTGCACTATTTTTTTAAAGAGTTAGGGAAGTAATTTATTTTATATCTTTACTTTTTATGTGCGGAATTGTAGGAATCATATCTTCAAATGAAAAAGAGCTGAACAAAATAGCTGCTGCCACACAAACGCTATCTAAAAGAGGACCAGACAATAGAAGTACTATTAATTTCCAAAATTTAGCACTTGGTCATGCCCGCCTTTCTATTATTGATACGTCAAAAGAGGCAAACCAACCTTTATCCGATGTTACCGAAAGATACACGATAATTTACAATGGCGAAATTTTTAATTTTCTTGAGTTAAAAGAAGAATTAATAAAACAAGGAATACAGTTTAATACGAACAGTGATACCGAAGTTTTATTAAATCTTTACATTAACTATGGTGCAGCTTGTTTAGAAAAGTTAAATGGATTTTTCGCTTTTGCAATTTATGACAAACAAGATAATTCGTTGTTTGTTGCAAGGGACAGGATGGGGATTAAACCACTTCTTTATTATTTTGACGAAGAACAATTTATTTTTGCATCCGAATTAAAAGCCATTTTAACTTTTAACATCAATAAAGAAATTGATAAAGTTAGTCTGTTTAACTATTTACAATTCAATTATATTCCAAATAACAACTCCATTTTAAAAAAAGTTAACAAGCTAAAACCCGGTCATTTTATTTATATCAATTCGATACAAAAACTTCCTAAAACTATTGATGAACAACTTTATTATGAAATACCTTACCACAAAGAAAATACGATACCAGTTAATGCTGCTAATTATGAAAAAGCACAAGAAACACTCCGAAATTTATTAGAAGATTCCGTTAAAAAAAGATTGGTTGCCGATGTTCCTGTCGGTACATTTTTAAGTGGAGGAATAGATTCTTCCATCATTAGTTTATTAGCCAAAAAACACAAATCTGATTTACAAACATTTTCAGTAGGCTATAAAGACGAACCCTTTTTTGATGAAACTAATTATGCCAATATGGTAGCTAAAAAAATAGGGAGCAATCACCATGTTTTTTCTTTATCAAATAATGATTTGTACGAGAATTTGAATGATATACTCGATTACATCGATGAGCCATTTGCAGATTCTTCTGCAATTGCTGTTTATCTGTTAAGCAAATACACCAAAAAACATGTTACGGTAGCTTTGTCGGGTGATGGGGCAGATGAACTATTTTCGGGCTACAACAAACACACCGCTGAGTTTAAATCTCGTAATCCTGGAATAGCAACTTCTTTGGTTAAAATGGGTTATCCGATATGGAAAAATTTACCAAAATCAAGGAATACAAAAATTACCAACATCAACCGACAACTCTATAAATTTAGTTTAGGAGCAAAACTTTCTCATAAAGCAAGGTACTGGGAATGGGCATCGATAATTAACGAAGAAAAAGCAAATTATTTATTAAAAGAAGAATTGATTTTTAACCCTCAAAGATTAAGTGACACCGCTTTTGAATATAAAAAACGCAAGGATGAATTGCTAAAAGATATTAATAAAGATGGTGACCTGAATGAAGTTCTTTATACCGACACGAAAATGGTGCTAACCAATGATATGCTTCGAAAAGTAGATGCCATGAGTATGGCAAATAGTTTAGAGATAAGAACCCCATTTTTAGATTATCGATTGGTTAACTTTGCATTTTCATTACCACCTGCTTTTAAAATTAATTCGGAGATGAAGAAAAAAATTCTTCAGGATACTTTTAGAAAAGAATTACCAGAAGAAATTTACAACAGACCAAAACATGGTTTTGAAGTTCCTTTAATGAGTTGGTTTAGAAACGAATTGCGATCAACCATTGAAAACGATTTATTAAGTGATGATTTTATTGAAGAGCAAGGTATATTTAACGTTGCAGCAACTAAAGCGTTAAAAAATAAATTATTTTCTAATAATCCCGAAGAAGCTCAAGCAACCATTTGGGCGTTAATTGTGTTTAATACGTGGTGGAAGAAAATAATGTAACAATGTGTAAATGTAACAATTTGTAAATGTGAGAATTGAAGACTGACGACTGAATACTGATGACTGACGACTTCTAACCCTATAAACATTCTATAACTTGAAAAAGAAAATAAAAATATTACGCATCATCAATCGTTTTAATTTAGGCGGACCCACTTACAATGCTGCTTATTTAACAAAATATTTAGAACCCGAATTTGAAACATTATTAGTTGGTGGTGCTAAATATGAAGAAGAAGAAAGTTCAGAATTTATTTTAGAAAAATTAGAAATTAATTCCATTGTAATTCCTGAAATGAAACGAAGAATTAACATTAAAGATGACCATAAAGCTTATCAACAATTAAAAAAAATAATTAAAGAATTTAAGCCAGACATTGTTCATACACATGCATCCAAAGCAGGAACTCTAGGGCGATTAGCTGCATTTCAATGTAATGTTCCTATTATTGTTCACACCTTTCATGGACACGTGTTTCATTCTTATTTTGGTAAAATAAAAACTACATTTTATAAAAATATAGAACGTTTTTTGGCTAAAAAATCGACTAAAATAATTGCGATAAGCGAAATTCAAAAAGAGGAACTTTCGCAACAACATAAAATATGTAAAGCAGATAAAATAACGGTTATTCCACTTGGTTTTGATTTAGATCGATTTCAAGAAAATAAAGAAGACAAAAGAAAATCTTTTCGTGACAACTACTTTATAAAAGAAGATGAAATAGCTATTGGTATTATCGGAAGGTTAGTTCCTATTAAAAATCATCAACTTTTTATCAATGCCATTTATGAAGTGAAAAAAAGAACTTCAAAAAAAATAAGAGCTTTTATTATTGGAGATGGAGAAGAAAAAAATCAACTAATTAGTCTTTTAAAACGTATAGAACTCGATTATGTGGAATGGAATAATGATAAATTTTCTGCAACAGTAACTTTTACTTCATGGATAAAGGAAATTGATTGGGCAAATGCAGGGTTGGATATTATTGCATTAACTTCTTTAAACGAAGGAACGCCTGTGAGTTTAATTGAAGCCCAAGCATCCAATAAACCAATAGTAACCACTAATGTTGGTGGAGTTGAAAATATTGTATTAAAAAATGAAACGGCTTTTATTACCGAAACAAATAATTTAGAGGAGTTTACGAATAAATTATTGAAATTAGTTGATGATGAAGAATTAAGAAAAAAAATGGGAGAAAAAGGATGGGATTTTGTAAAAAAAGAATTTCATTACTCACGTTTAGTGAGTGATATGAAAAATCTTTATAGTTCTTTACTAAACAATAATAAAAAATAGGTGATTTTTCTCATAGATTTTAATAGATTTGTTAAATAATAAAAGATATTAAGAATGAAATTGAATAGATTTAAAAGCAGTTTAGCTTTTGTGGCTTTATTTTCGTTGGTTGCATGCAATTATAACTCAAGTGTTATGATGAAAACTACTAAAGATTATCCTTTCCATAATCCACCATCAGAAACATCAGCTGAATATATAATTACGCCAAGTGATATTATTGAATTTAAGTTATATACTAACGATGGAAGTGTTTTAATTGATTTTACAGCCATAAAAGAAGACCAATCTCGGGTTTCTAATGCTGAAATTTCAACTTATTTAATTGAATTTGATGGATTCACTAAACTTCCAATAATAGGTCGAATAGAATTAGTAGGAAAAACTGTAAAACAGGTAGAAACATTATTGGAAGAAACCTATTCAAAATATTATATTAAACCTTTTGTAATTGTAAAAGTGGTAAACAAAAGAGTTACTGTTTTTCCTGGTGGAAGTGGTGAAGCACAAGTAGTTCCTCTGGTTAATAATAATATGAGACTTATTGAAGCTTTAGGAGCTGTTGGTGGGTTAACCAAACTAGCAAAAGCAAATAAAATTAAGTTAATTAGAGGAAATTTAAAAAGTCCTCAAGTATTTTTATTTGATTTTACTACAATAGAAGGTTTACAGCAATCCGATTTTGTATTGCAAGCAAATTATATCATTTATGTTGAACCTCGCTCAGATTATTTACAGGAACTTATTAGAGATATCGCTCCTGTTTTAAGTTTAATTACAAGTACAATTACTTTAATCGTTGTAGTTAACAGTTTAAACAATAAATAAGTAGTTGTATATGAGTGAAGAATATCGCGATAAACAAAATAATGAAGCCATATCCAACTTTAATACAGAGTTGGATATTATTCTTTTATTACAAATTTTTAAAAAGAATTTGTTATTGTTTATTGCTATAATTATAACCACTTCTATTGTTGCATTTATTTATTTACGTTACACAGTCCCTCTTTATCAATCTCAATTAGTTCTTCAGGTAGGTTCAAAAAATACTGCTGACCAAGTTTTAAAAGTAGATAATTTTGAAGAAAAAGAAGATGTTGAAAAAGATGTGGAATTACTTAAATCAAAATTTTTATTGAAAAGAGCACTATCAAAATTACCCCTAAATGTTAGCTATTTTAATCAAGGTAAATTTTTAACTTTTGAGTTATATAAAAATTCTCCAATAAACATAGAATACTATATTAAAGATTCTAGTGTTATTGGTATTTCACATTTTGTTGAAATAACTAACAACAACAAATTTAAGTTATATGAAAATGAAAAATTAATAGGTGAATTTTCCGATAGAGAAAAAATACAGACCAATTTAGCTGAATTTACCGTAATTTTTAATAATTACGAGGAGGCAAAAAATGCTCAATCTGACATAAAAAACACCTTATTATTTTTCACTATTAATGATATTGAAAGTTTAACAAATTCTTACATTTCAAGTTTAAATGTTTTTCCATTAAATCCTTTAGCTAAAACAATTAGCCTCTCTTTTCAAGATAATAATGCTGTTAAAACTGCTGATATTTTAACTTCATTGGCTAATGAATATATTATTTATGATATTGAGGAACGAAGTAAAAGTTCTAAAAATGTTATCGAATTTTTGGATGACCAATTAGATAAATATTACAACAAAGTAAAACTATCGGAAAATAGTATCGAAGAGTTCCAAAAGACCAATAAATTGACTGATATCGATAAATTTTCTTCTTTGTATGTTGATAGAGTCAACAAATTAGAAAATCAATTGGTTGATATTGATTTACAAAAAAATGTGTTGGAAGAAATTAATAACTCAGTTAAAGGGAAAATAAAAGACATTAATGTTTATAATTTGTTGCCCATACTTTCTGGTACTGAATATGAAATAAGAATTACTACCCTAATTACTGATTTACAAACATTACTCCTTCAACGTCAAAAAATCCTTAATGAAGCTACCAAAGAAAGCGACTTAATAAAATTTCATGATCAACAAATTGAAGTTCAAAAAGAAGTCTTATTTAAAACCATCCTCTCTTTAGTAGAAAAATTAGAAACCAGAAGAAAAGATGCCGTTAACAAAATTGAAGAAATTCAAAACAAATATTTGAATGTGCCTGCAAAAGAACTACAATATGCGAGATTACAAAGAGTATTATCGATAGATGAAAAGTTTTTTACCCTTATTATGGAGAAAAGAACCGAATATTCTATTTCTGAAGCTGGTTTTGTTCCTCAACATACCATATTAGATAAAGCAGCGGTTCCAAGCATACCATTTTCACCGAATAGAAAGATGGTTATGGCTACAGGAATTCTTCTAGGCATAGTAATAAGTCTTATTATTTTAATTCTGAAATACGTTTTAAAGAATACTATATCTACCATGGATGAGATTACTAAAAATTCAAACGTATCAGTTGGAGTATTAGGTACTGTACCCGTTTATAACAGAGAAATTCCTATTTCGCAGTTGGTGATTAATCGAGACCCGAAATCGGTTATTTCCGAGGCTTTTCGAACCATTCGAACAAATTTACAATTCATTTCCAAAAGTGAAGAGAGTAAATTAATGGCAATAACTTCTACAATTTCTGGAGAAGGAAAAACATTTTGTGCAATTAACTTATCGGGCATTATTGCCATGTCTGGGAAAAAGGTAATTATCTTAGATTTAGACATGCGGAAACCAAAAATCCACTTAGGGTTTGGTGTGAAAAATGATAAAGGAATGAGTACTATATTAATTGATAAAGATGAAATAAAAAGTTGTATTCATCATAGTGAGTTAACTAATCTAGATTTTATTACTTCTGGACCAATACCTCCTAATCCATCTGAACTAATTATTAGTGGAAAATTGGATGAAGTTGTCGCTGAACTAAAAAATGAGTACGACTTAGTTGTTTTAGATAATCCACCTATTGGATTAGTTTCTGATGCAATGGAAATGCTTAAAAAAGCTGATTATCCTATTTATGTATTCAAAAGTGAGTATTCTAGAAAAAATTTCATCAATAACCTAAATAAATTGATGGTAGAAAATGGAATTAAGAAACTTTCAATTATTTTGAATGGAGTTGACTATAGCAACAAATATTACAGTTACGGTTATAATTACAATTATAGTTATGGCAATAAAGATGGTTATTATTATGACGATACTCAAAAAGATAAACTGATAAAAAGAATATTTAAAAAGAAAATAAAGAATTAATGAAGTTTGAAAAAACAGATTTTGAAGGGTTGTTGGTAATAGAACCAAAAGTATTTGAAGATGAACGAGGTCATTTTTTTGAATCTTTTAATAAGGATGAATTTATCAAAAATGGATTAGCTGTTGAATTTTTACAAGACAATCAATCATTATCTCAAAAAAATGTATTAAGAGGTCTTCATTTTCAGATACCGCCATATTCACAAGCAAAATTAATACGAGTTATCAAAGGAAGCGTATTAGATATTGCAGTAGATATTAGAAAAACTTCTAAAACTTATGGAAAATATTTTAAATTGGTTTTGTCTGAACAAAACAAAACCATGATTTATCTCCCTTTAGGTTTTGCTCATGGATTTTTAACACTAGAAGACAATACAATTTTTTCGTACAAATGCACTAATTTTTATCACAAAGATTCCGAATTTAGTTTAAGATGGAACGATAAAGATTTTAATATAAATTGGGGTATCGAGTACCCAATTTTATCTGACAAGGATAAACAAGCACAACTTTTTAACCAATTCAATAGCCCATTTTAATGCAATTACTTTCATTAAAACACATATTATTTTTTTTAGGAGCTTTATTTTTCTCCATATTGATTAATAGTATAATGCTGAGGTTTGTAAAAACATTAGGAATTAGAAATGAAAAAGAAACAGTAATAAGATGGAGCGATCAGGTGAAACCTGCTCTTGGTGGATTAAGTTTTTATATTATTTTTTTACTATCAATATCACTTCATTCATTCATTTTTTCATATTCTGGAAGTGTTGTTGATTTTCAAATTACAGGAATTGTAGGAGCGGTATCTTTAGGTTTTTTAATGGGATTATCTGATGATGCATACAATACTCGACCGATATTAAAATGTTTAACTCAAATTTTATGTGCTGTTATTCTAATTTACTCTAATACCTATATTAATATTTTTGAAAATAATATTTTAAACTATTTATTGACCATTATTTGGGTCGTTGGACTAATGAATTCTATCAATATGCTCGACAACATGGATGGTATAACTACCATTGTTGCCCTACTTATTAGTTTTACTATTTTGGCTATTATGTTAATAAACAATGAAACACATAGCGTTGGAATGACCATCGTAATTGGCTTGTTAGCAGCATTATTAGGATTTCTATATTTTAACTGGAACCCTTCAAAAATGTATATGGGAGATACAGGTAGCCAATACTTAGGAGTTTTACTTGCTGCATTAAGTATTAAATATTTATGGAATCCAGTCACAACAGAAGAGTTTTCAATTTCTAGACAATTTTTAATACCATTAATATCTTTTATTATTCCAATTGTCGATACCACAACAGTTGTGGTTAAAAGAATAAGCAAAGGTAAATCTCCATTTATTGGAGGTAAAGACCATACAACTCATCATTTGTCTTATTTGGGCTTGTCAGAGAAACAAGTTGCGTTAGTAATTACGTTAATCTCTCTTACTTCATCACTGATTGTAGTTTATGTAATATCGAGTATTAAAGTATGGAGCCATCTTTATACCGCTATTTTTATTACCTATTTTTTAATAGTTTTTGGTGTTTTATTTGCAATTGCTAAAAAGAATACCAATCATTAAATATTTCAATAGAAGCAGTAAATGATTGACGTTAAAGAGGAGTTTATTGAAGTTATTGGTTCAAGAGTTCATAATCTAAAAAACATTTCGGTTAACATTCCAAGAAACAAGTTTGTTGTTATAACAGGTGTTAGTGGAAGTGGAAAATCATCATTAGCATTTGATACCATTTATGCAGAAGGACAAAGAAGATATCTAGAAACATTTTCTGCGTATGCTCGTAATTTTTTGGGTACGATGGAGCGACCTGATGTTGATAAAATAAGCGGATTAAGTCCTGTTATTTCTATCGAACAAAAAACAATCAGCAAAAATCCAAGATCTACAGTTGGTACAATAACAGAAGTGTACGATTTTTTCAGATTATTATTTGCCAGAGCATCCGATGCTTTTTCATACAACACAGGTGAAAAAATGGTAAAATACACCGTTTCTCAAATCATCGATTTAATAATAGAAAAATATCCAGAAAAAAAATTAATTCTTTTAGCACCTATCGTTCAAGGACGCAAAGGACATTATCAAGATTTGTTTCATCAAATACAAAAACAAGGATTTTTAAAAGTTAGAATTAATGGTGAGATTAAAGATATTACTAAAGGATTAAAATTGGATCGATACAAAACTCATGATATCGAAATAGTAATTGATCAACTTATCGTTAATGAAAAAGATAGAAAAAGAATTACAGATTCTGTTAAACTAGCCATGAAACATGGAAATGGCTCTATCATGGTTTTTGATGTAGAAGAAAATCATTACTTTTTGTTAAGTAAAAATCTAATGTGTCCAACTACAGGAATTTCTTATGACGAACCCGCTCCAAATTTATTTTCTTTTAACTCGCCTTATGGTGCTTGCAAAAAATGTAATGGTTTAGGTTTAGTATCTGAGATAGACTTAATAAAAATAATTCCGAATGCCAATGCAACTATTAAAAACGGAGGAATAGTTCCATTAGGTAGTTACAAAAATAATTGGACATTTAAACAGATTGAAGCGATTGGTAAGAAGTTCGGATTTACTCTAAATACTCCTATAAAAGAAATTTCTGAAGATGCAATAAATTATATACTCAATGGTTCTTCAGAAACGATTACGTTAAGAGAAGAAATAGCTGGAATTGTATCGGATTACAACATTGAATTTGAAGGCATTGTAAATATTATTATTCGTCAATTTGAGGAAAATGAAAGTGTATCGATTTGTAGATGGGCAACCAATTTTATGAATAAAGTTCCTTGCCCTCAATGTGGTGGAAGTAGATTGAAAAAAGATGCTTTGTTTTTTAAAATTGATAATAAATCAATTGCCGAAGTGGCAAATATGGATATAAAATCACTACATAATTGGACTTCTACTTTGCATGAGAAATTAGCAACTCAACAACAAATTATTGCCAAAGAAGTTTTAAAAGAAATTAATAGTAGATTAAAATTTTTATTAGATGTTGGCTTAACTTATTTATCACTAAATAGAAGTTCAAGTTCTTTGTCGGGAGTAGAAGCTCAACGAATAAGATTAGCAACCCAAATAGGCTCTCAGTTAGTAAATGTATTGTATATATTAGATGAACCCAGTATTGGATTACATCAAAGAGACAACCAAAAATTAATTAATTCTTTAAAAGAGTTAAGAGATATTGGGAACTCAATAATTGTTGTGGAACACGACAAAGGTATTATGCTTTCTTCCGATTATATTATTGATGTTGGTCCTAAAGCAGGATTATTAGGCGGAGAAATAATATCACAAGGAGAGCCAACAAAATTCATTAAAAACAATACAGAAACAGCCAATTTTTTAAGCGGTAAATTAGCTATAGAAGTCCCAAAAACAAGAAGAAAAGGAAGTGGAAACTTCATCAAATTAATAGGAGCTAACGGGCATAATTTGAAAAATGTAACCTTAACGCTTCCTTTAGGAAAACTAATATGTGTTACAGGTGTTTCTGGCAGTGGAAAATCTACCTTAATTAACGAAACTTTATATCCAATATTAAATCAATACATTTATAATTCAGTAAAAAAACCTTTAGCCTACCAATCCATTAATGGAATTGAAAATATTGATAAAATAATTGATATCGACCAATCTCCTATCGGAAGAACACCTCGTTCAAACCCAGCTACCTATACTGGAGTTTTTACAGATATTCGGTATTTATTTAGCAATTTACCTGAAGCAAAAATCAGAGGATATCAACCAGGAAGATTTTCTTTTAATGTTAAAGGAGGAAGATGCGAAATATGTAAAGGCGCTGGAGTAAAAACAATTGAAATGAATTTTTTACCAGATGTATATGTAGAATGTACAGATTGTAACTCTAAAAGATACAATAGAGAAACATTAGAAGTAAGGTATAAAGGAAAATCAATCAGTGATATTTTAAATTTAACAATAAATCAGGCAGTTGAATTTTTTGAAAATATACCTGAAATTATTCGAAAAATAAGAACTTTGCAGGAGGTAGGTTTAGGATATATAAGTTTAGGACAACCTTCCACAACTTTATCGGGAGGAGAAGCTCAACGTGTAAAATTAGCAACAGAATTGGCTAAAAAACAAACAGGAAAAACGTTCTATATTTTAGATGAACCTTCAACAGGGCTCCATTTTCATGATATTAAAGTATTGTTAGAGGTAATCAACAAGTTGGTTAATTTAGGAAATACAGTATTAATTATTGAACATAATTTAGACATCATAAAAGTGGCAGATTATATTATTGATATTGGTCCTGAAGCAGGAAATGATGGCGGTGAAATCGTAACTGAAGGAACCCCAGAGGAAATAATCCGTAATAAAAAAAGTTATACAGCTAATTACTTAAAAGAAGAATTAATATAAATTGATTATGAATAAAGATAAAATTAAAATAATTAACAAGTTTAAAAAGAAAGATTGGAACGAAATTAAAGCACACGACTCTTGGATAATTTTTAAAGTGATGGCAGAATTTGTAGAAGGATTTGAAAAGATGGCGAAAATAGGTCCTTCAGTTACTATATTTGGGTCTGCTAGAACTAAGGCAGATAACAAATACTTTAAAATGGCTGAAGAGATTGCTGGAAAATTAGCTCAGAAAGGTTATGGAGTTATTACAGGTGGTGGTCCTGGTATTATGGAAGCAGGAAACAAAGGTGCTTGTGAAGCGGGTGGTAGTTCTGCAGGGTTAAACATCGAACTTCCATTTGAACAATTTAGTAATAATTTTATCAATGCTGATAAACTCATCAATTTCGATTACTTTTTTGTTCGTAAAGTGATGTTTATAAAATATTCACAAGGGTTTGTTGTATTACCAGGTGGCTTTGGAACTTTCGACGAACTTTTTGAAGCAATAACTTTAATTCAAACAGGAAAAATTGGAAAATTTCCAATCGTGTTAGTTGGAAAAAGTTACTGGACAGGTTTAATTG
>Ga0156332_1340_pt1 | contig 13466 bp, 7 predicted proteins | sample RifCSPlowO2_12_FD_107980 | JGI IMG/M metagenome (GOLD analysis project Ga0156332, IMG submission 107980) | Bacteroidetes bacterium RIFCSPLOWO2_12_FULL_31_6
CCTGGACCAACATATTTTTGAATTAATTCTTTTGTGTTATCAGAACCTGCAACTATTATTGCTCCAGCACTAGTAGTATTAATTGCCGATAAATATTTACTATTTTGAGTAGGAGATGAATCAGGATTATCAATTTGTTTGTGATAGGTAATAACACCAGCAGTAGTAGTTTTTAATATTATTGCATCCGTAGGTGTTGCATCATCACCATCAGAATTAGCGGCAGATAAATGCTGGTTAACATCATAACTTCCAACAGCAACATAACCATCGCTCACTTCGGCTACATCAACAAAACTAGCATCATTATATATTCTGTTAGCTGGAACATTTGCTCCTATATAATATCTAAAAACTTTATGCCAGACATGATTTCCACTTGCATCTAATTTTACAATTAAAGGAGAACCAACATATTCAGTTTGAGGGTCTCCATTGTTATCAATATAATTAATCGGACTAAAATCTATTTCAGGACCTGCTCCATCTGGATCATGTCCAGTTACATATCCTACTGCTACATAACCTCCATCAGATGCTTTAATTACTCTGTTGAACCATGCTCCATCAGCTTCATTAATTTTAAATTTTTTAGAAATTACAACATTTCCTGCTGCATCTAACACCATAAAAACAGCTGCATTAGATTCACTTCCTCCACAGGTAATATACTGGTTAGCTCCGGCATCTTTTTTAATATCATTTAATTGAAACGCAATAGATCCATCAGAATAACCGAACGACCAAGTTACAGCACCAGTATCGTTTAATTGCGTAACAGTTCCATAAATTGGTAAAAACGACAAATTAGTACCTGCCATCACATAAGTATTTGCAGTTAGTCCTTCTACTATATTCCCAGGCAAATCAAATAATGCTTGATCATAATTCTTCCTGAATGCAATAGTAGTCTGTGCATTAACAATTAACGTGCTTAATGTGATGGTAATAATTAAAAGAATTTTAGTTTTCATTTTCGTAAAAATTATTGTTATTTTATGGATTAATAGCCACTAAATTTTAGTTAAATATAAGATATTTATCTAAATCTAGCACTAGATCTAGTTCCTTTGCCATAAGCAAATGGATTAGGATTAATAAATCTGATAAAAATCTCAGGACCTCCACTACCACCAGTTGCTGCTGTTAAGTCAGAAATATTCATGTCATATGCAAAACCAACAGCAAAATTAGCTATTTCAAATTCTGCAGAAGGAGCAAAAGCATCTCCAATTCGATAATAACCACCAACAGAAATAGCCATTTCTTTAAATATTCCTGTATATTTTGATTCTTCTCTTAGCATATATCTAAATAATAAGCCGCCCGTAAATTGTCTTGCAGGACCTTGCAGATATGCTATAAATTTAGGCTTAAACGCAAATTTTGTATTAGCAACACCAATGTGGGATTCTGTATGAAAAGCAAGTTTTGAATACAATTTGTCTAAATCGCCAAATTGTACCTGTGTGCTTGGTTTAGTAACATGATAAAAAGCAACTCCAGCTTTCATCGTAAATTCATCGTGTGAGCTTAGTGTTTTTGCACCATCCCCATACGCCCAAAGTGCTCCTGCAGAAAAATCAAAATAATTACCACTTTCAAATGTCATTGATTCATTGGAAGGAGCACCAGCATCATAATATTGTCCATTAAATTGCTCGTCCCATTGTAAATTATTAGGGCTCATACTGTTTTGTGCCCAAGAGCCAAGAAGTCCAACTGCAGCCGAATTTTTATCGTCTAAGTAAACAACACTATTAAGTGCTAATGATATTTTGGTGGTACCAAATTCTGTTTGACCAGCAACATCTTTAAAAATGTTTAGCCCCAAACCTAAATAACCATTTTTCCACTTGTTTTTAAATATCCCACCATCTAACATTACGGAATAAGTTTTATAAGGATTTCCTATACTTGCCCATTGGTTTCTGTAATTAATTACCCCTCTTACATCTCCATTAAAAACACCAGCAGTTGCAGGGTTAGTTGTTATCGGCATTGCATCGTACATGGTAAAATGGATGTCTTGGGCGGAACAGTTAAAAGTTAAAAGTCCAAAGTTTAAGGTTAACACTACGGCTATGATTAATATTTTAGTTACTTTTTTCATTTTATTTGTTTGTTAGTCATTAGTTATTTGTCATTAGCAATTAGTCGTTGGTTTCTTCGGTCTTCCAACTTCGGTCTTCGGACTTCTATCTTACTAATGTTATGTCTCCTTTTTGAGTTGCTTCACTACCATCAATAAATGTAGCTTGAAGGTAGTACACAAAAACAGCGTTGTTCATTTTTTTACCTCTAAATGTTCCATCCCAACCTTTATCTAATGTGGTTGTTTCAAACACTTTCTCTCCCCATCTGTCATAAATAAAGAAATTTAATAATGCCACACCTTGTCCTCTTACATAAAGAATGTCGTTAAAACCATCTCCATTTGGAGAGAAAATGTTAGGAACAAAAATTACATTATCAAAATCAACAATAACAGTAACTTGATCAGATGCAGAACAACCATTAGAATCAACAACTATTACAGTATAAGTTATAGTTTCCTCTGGAGTAGAAATAGGGCTAACACAAATTGCACAATCTAACCACGTAAATGGAGACCAAGTATAAACACCGTTCGTTCCAGTTGCAGTTAAGGTAGTACTTTGTCCTAATTCTATTGTTACATCAGGTCCTGCATCGATAATAGGTGTAGCGTTCACAACTACGGTAGATGTTGTAGTGTCAGAGCCATTGCTATTCGTTACAATTTGTTCTATGGTAAAATTTCCAGCAGAATTAAAACAAATATTACTTGGACTAGCACTTGTTGAAGTACTAGGAGAACCTCCATTAAATGTCCATAACCAAGAAGTTGCTCCAGAACTTGTGTTTGTAAAATTGATACAATCGCCTTCACAAATAATACTATCACTTACTGTGTATCCAGCTGTAGGAAGTGTGCATGATGTAATAGTTACAATAACATTACTAGTTGCAGTACCACAAGAGTTAGTTACCGAATAAGTATAAGTTCCAGCAGCATCAACAGCAGGATCAAACATTCCTGTACCAGAAGTCAATACTGGCGACCATGTTCCACCAACATCTGGAGAACCTCCTAGTTGGTTAAATAAATTAGTAGCAGGATCTGTGTTGCATAAAGATATTGCTCCGTTTGTTCCAGCATTTGGTGCAGGGTTAACGGTAACTACTACATCAGCAGTTAAAGAACTTCCAGCACAATCAATAATGGTATATGTATATGTTCCAGCAGCATCAACAGCAGGATTAAAAATTCCTGTACCAGACGTTAATACTGGTGACCAAGTACCACCAGCACTTGGAGAACCCCCTAATTGATTAAACAAGTCTGTTGAAGCAGCATTAGCACAAATGGTCAGCGTTCCGTTTGTACCAGGAGATGGGTTTGAAGTAATAGTAACAATTACATTATTACTAGAAGTTCCACAAGAATTGGTAATGGAATACGTATAAGTTCCAGCAGCATCAACTGCAGGGTCAAACATTCCTGTACCAGAAGTCAATACAGGCGACCATGTTCCGCCAACATTTGGCGAACCACCCAATTGATTAAATAAATCAGTTGCAGGATCGGTTGGACAAAGTGATATAGTTCCATTAGTTCCTGTATTTGGCAACGGTGTAACCGTAACAACAACCGTAGATGATTGTGGATTACCTAAGCAATCGTTGATAGAATAAGTATAAGTTCCAGCAGCATCAACGGCTGGGTTAAATACACCTGTTCCTGAAGCCATTGCTGGAGACCAAGTACCACCAACACTTGGAGAACCTCCTAATTGATTAAACAAATCAGTTGCAGGATCGGTTGGACAAAGTGATATAGTTCCATTAGTTCCTGTATTTGGCAACGGTGTAACCGTAACAACAACCGTAGATGATTGTGGATTACCTAAGCAATCGTTGATAGAATAAGTATAAGTTCCAGCAGCATCAACGGCTGGGTTAAATACACCTGTTCCTGAAGCCATTGCTGGAGACCAAGTACCACCAACACTTGGAGAACCTCCTAATTGATTAAACAAATCTGTTGAAGCAGCATTAACACAAATGGTTAGTGTTCCGTTTGTTCCTGGAGTAGGATTTGCTATAATGGTAACTATCACATTACTGTTAGAAGTTCCACAAGAATTAGTAACAGTATAAGTATAAGTTCCAGCAGCATCAACGGCAGGGTTAAATACGCCTGTTCCAGAAGCCATCACTGGCGACCAAGTACCACCAACATTTGGCGAACCTCCTAATTGGTTAAATAAATTAGTTGAAGGGCTAGTAGCACATAATGATATTGTTCCGTTTGTTCCAGCATTTGGCAATGGATTAACCACTATGGTCATGGTATCAGTACACGTTGGCAACGTGTAAGTAATCACAAAACTTCCAGCTCCAGCTGTAGAAGGATTAAAAGTTCCATTGGTTGCATTGGTAATTCCTGTTCCACTCCATACACCTCCTGTTTGAGCGGCAGTTAAATTACTAGCTGCAGTATTTACGCAAAATGGTCCTGCTTGAGTTATTGTTGCATCACAACCGCTACACGGAGGTAGGGCGGAAACATTATATATTTCTAAAGTGTTACCTAAGCCATCAACAATTTGAATGGTATCAGCACCAACTGGTGGTGTTACAGTAACACCAGTTCCGTAGTATGACCATCCAGCTGGAGTAGCACAGCTATTGAGTGGAATTGGAAATGGGTTAAAGCAACTTCCAAAAGTCCATGTTCCTCCACATGCAGTACATTGTGCAGAATTGGTAATTGGAGTTGAAGCTGCAGGCACCCATTCATTCCAAGTGTAAGGTCCATTACCTCCAGTAACGGTTAAATCTCCATTCGCTTCTACACAAACGCTCATTGCAGAGCAGTTACCAACTTGAACAACAATAGAATTGGTTCCACAAGCTAATGTATAAGTAATCGTATAAGTACCAATACCAGCAACAGTTGGGTCAAAAACTCCAGTACTTGTATTTAAACCAGCTGTGACTGGAACAGAACTCCATGTTCCACCTAATGTGTTTGGGGCTAAATTAACTGCTGTTCCATTGTCGCATAAAGGACCAACAGGGCAAAAGTTAGGATCGCAACAAACGGTTGTGTATTGAGCACCAGCAGTCATGTTAAGGGATTCTATTCTCCCTCCTCTTCCAGTGGCGGTTGAATTGTTTAATAAAGCACCAACAGCTAACACTTCACCATTGGCATTTACACTCACATCATACACATCAAAACCACCAGTAGTGAAGTAAGATGATAATATATTTAAGTTAGGGTCAAATTTTACTACTCTATCCATCGAACCAGCATAAACATTACCAGCAGCATCAACATCTAATCCACTACAACTAACCACACGATCTCCAAAAATATCAGTATTAGAGTTCCCTCCTGGTAAAGCAACCGTATTTAATAATGCACCAGTGGTGATATCCCATTGGCGAATTTGATCGCCACGATGGGTATAAAAATAATTGTCGTTGGCAATCAAAGCTTTTAATCCACCACCATTTTGTGAAGCGGATAAATAATTTTCACACTTGTAGGCTAAATGATGGTTGTTGTCCACTTCAAAATCGGGAGCAGACGAACAAGCAGTAAGGTTTTGATTGATAAGTCCAACTTCAGTGTGGGTTAAATAAACATATTTTGAGTTTTTTGTTGGAGCGATAGAACGAACTTCTACAGGAGTAAAACCAGCTTGAGTGCCAACCTGAACGCTTGTCATTTGGTTTCCATTATTGAGGTCTATATCCCAAATGGTAGCTTCATAAGCAAATGGTATTACATCTGTTCCTGCAACAATTAATTTGGTGTTGTCGCAGTTAAATGTAATGGTCCAGTACTCATGAAGAAAAGGAGCATTGTTATGCCAAACCATAGCACCAGCAGTACTTATTCGCTCTAATTCAGGACCAGTTCCTTGTGTAATATAACTAACACCTGCGGCATCTGTTGCTAATGTGCCTAACCAATCTCCTCCGGTTGTATCCCAAGGAGTAACGTAAGTCCACTGGAAAACTCCAGCAGAATTATATTTTCGTAATTCCATTGGAATCTCACCACCAATTACATAAACATTACCAGCACCATCTGTTTCCACTTCTCTAGTAAAATCTCCAGCATTAAAAGCTGGAATAACTACCCATGGGTCAATAATCACTTCTTGAGTGTTGTCATAATTTTCTAATTCGAACGTTAGGATATTGTTGTTAAAGTTAAATTTTGAAGCGATAGCGACACTCGAGTTTTTATAAAAACTAATTGGTTTATGCTCAATAATTTTTGTTTTAGAAGTGGCTATTTCTAGTTCTCCTGTCGCTAATAATTGTATAGCAATGTTTTCATCTTTCACAGTGGTATGTGAAGGGGTATATTTCATTTTAATTTGTGAAGGATCTGCTCCTGAATGTAAAATAAAGTTATACTTTATTCCACCATCAGGATGAAGGGTATATTCAATATCAATTTTGTTGTAGATGTTTTTATAAGTAATTTTTTTATACCCATCAATATGACTGAAATTAGTAACTTCTTTTGTTGTTGGATTTTTTATTGCATAAGAAAAGTAAAAATCGGTTTTATCTTCTGCAATTAGTTGAACGTTAGGATTAGAATTAATGAATGTAACATCAATCAATTCGCTTGTGTGAACTCTACTTGGAAACTTTATACTTTCATCACCCTCACCTTTTTTCTTATTTGGGTTTCGAACTAAACTTTCAATGCGATGAGTAATTCCTTTTTCAGTAAAAAAAGTAAACCATCCATCTTGCTGGCTTAATCCAAATTTAATAGGATTGTTCGACTGCCAATTTCTTCCATCATATTGACCTTTATTTTCAACAAAAGCTCTTTCTGAATTAGTGTTATTCATCCAAACATTGGTTTGTCCACTTGCCAAAAAAGGCAATAAAATTAGGGAGAGAATAATTTTTTTCATGGGTTTTATTTTTTAAAGAACTAAAAATAAACAACGAATTGCTTATCATCAACTAATTTTACCAAAATAGTTAGGTTTCTATTTTTCTTTTATTGTTCAAAAAATAACAATAAAAAACCATCTTGTTATAATTATTGTGTTTTCTAATTGATGACCTTTTTTACATATTCTAGTTGTATTGATACGATTGAATAAATTGATTTTTTTATTTTATATAATTTTATTTAAAAAGTGTTGTGCGATTCAATAAAATCGTTAAATTTAGCTTTCTAAATAAAAAAAATGAAAAGCAAAGAATTATTGTTTGAATTAATTCATTCGTTAACCAAATCGGAGAAACGATACTTTACTATTTTTACTTCTATTCATAAGGAGAGCAATAATTATGTAAAGTTATTTAATGCCATTCATGCTCAAAAAGAATATGATGAAATCGCTTTGTTAAAACATTTTAAAAACGAGGATTTTGTACGCCAATTTTCTGTTGCCAAAAATTACTTAATGAATTTAATTTTAAAAAGTTTAAGTAATCACCATCAAAAAGCTAAAAAGAGTATTGAACTCAACGAATACCTTACCGAAATTGAAGTTTTATTTTGGAAAGGTCTTTATAAATTGTGTCATAAAAAAATTACTCAAGCCAAAAAAATTGCTGAAAAATACGACCTGACTCATTATTTATTGTTAATTAATTATTGGGAAAGAAGAAACGAAGATTATGTGTCTAAAACAATGTTAAATGAAGATGTGGTGAAAGAAACTCACCTTTATTTAGACCGATACAATCAACAAATGCAGATGAATTTTTTGATTAAAAAAATGGAAAACGTTACCAAATCTTCCATAAAAAGCACGAGGAAGAATGTTCAACCAGTACTCGAAATTTTTAATCATGAGTTGATGCAATTGAAAGAAGAGGAAATTAATAACTTTTATACCAAAGTAGATTATTTGTTTTTAAAGGGGGTTGGTAATGCGTTATTACGAGACGAAAAAAAAGAATTTTATTATAAGAAAAGATTATTGGATTTTTTAGAAGCAAATCCTCATCAAATTCAAGAAAATCCGATACGGTACGCCTCTTCATTAAACAACATTTTATTGTATTATTATTTTCAAGGATATCCAAAAGAATACCCGATGTATTTAGATAAACTCGATCAAGTAGAGTTAAAATTTGACCATGTTAAAGCCTCTTTTTACGATACTAAATACAATTTAAAAATTGGGTATTATTTACACCTTAAAGACATTGGCAAACTAAAAGAAACATTAAATGAAATGGAACTTTGGTACAATTCAGTTGTCGGCAAAAAAAGTATCCAAGCCAAAATGATTTGTGAATTTAATATGGCATTGGCTTATTTTTTCTTAAAAGACAATAAGCAATGTTTAAAGTGGAGCAACAGTTGTTTTAAAATGTTCGACATGAAAGCCAAAAAATTTAGACACGATTTGGCAATTTCTTCACTTATTTTACAAACCTTAATTTACATTGATTTAAAACATTTTGAATTGGCATTAAGAAATATAGAATTGGTGTTTTCTATTGCCGAAGTAAACAAGTATGGAATTGCTGAAATGGCAATTTTTAAGATTTTGAAAGAAATGGCTATGGAAGAAAAAATTACTGTATTTATTGATGAATTAGCCAAAATTATTAATAAACAAGGTAAAGCGGTTATTAATTTAGATAAGGATGCGATTGTGTATTGGTTAGAAGCAAAAGGGTATTAATTTTTCATCACCAAACGGGCAGTATTTCTACTTTTTTGTTCTACCATAATTTTTTTATGGAGCGTAACTCTGTCTATTGTTTGTTGGTCGTAATGGCGAATGGTGACCAATTCTAAATTTTCGTTGTACAATATTTTATAATCTTTTCTTAAAATCTCAATCAGTCGTTTGGTTTTTTGAGCATCAAAATCAACACAAACCGAAAAACTGATGGCTGAATTTTGCATTAAATTAATGGTGATACCTAAGTTGGCAAATACACCAAAAATTTGACTCAAATTATCTTCAATTATAAACGAATAATCTTTAGCAGAAATAGAAATCAACACCTGATTCATTTTAAAAATAAAAGATGGAATAGCCTCATCTTTTATTGTATTGTTGTTGATTAAAGTTCCTTCTTCGTGAGGCGACACAAACGATTTGATGTAAAGCGGAATGTTTTTGTTATGTAATGGTTTTATCGTTTTTGGATGAATAACAGAAGCTCCATAATACGCCAACTCAACAGCTTCGTGGTAAGAAATGTTATCGATTTTTTTGGTATCGTCGAACCATTTTGGGTCGGCATTGAGCATACCAGGAACGTCTTTCCAAATGGTTACACTTTCGGCATTGATGCAATACGCCAAAATTCCAGCTGTAAAATCAGAACCTTCCCGACCAAGCGTTGTTGTAAAAAGTTCGGAACTGGAACCAATAAATCCTTGTGTAATGACAATAGTTTGTTCTTTTTTATCAAATAAAGGTTGAATAATTTTTTGAGTTAGCTGTTCGGTTAACGTCCAATTTATTTTAGCATTTCGGTAAGTGTTGTCGGTTTGAATAATGGCTCTAACATCTACCCACGTATTTTTTATGGAAACTTCATTTAAATAAGCACTAACAATTTTAGTAGAAAGCAATTCTCCAACAGCTACAATTTGGTCATATACATAATCGTATTCTCGTGTTGGTTCGGTCTCAATTTCCCATTCAATTTCAATAAAGGTATTGTGGATTTCAGTAAAAACGGGATGTTGTTTGTTTTCAAATAAATCGTTTAAGATGTCGAAATGGTATTTTTTAACATCGGCTAAATAAGCAACACATTTTTTATCTCGATTAAAATAAGCTTCCACTACTTTCTCCAACCCATTGGTAGTTTTTCCCATAGCAGAAATTACCACCACCAAATTGTCATGATTCAGTTGAATAATAGTACCAACATTTTTTACTGCATTGGCATCTTTTACCGAAGCTCCACCAAATTTATATACCTTAGTCATTGAGTTTAGCTGTTAGTCATTTTCAATTTTCCATTAATCCAAGTTGGGTCAAGTTCTGCATTAAATTTTTTGTAAAAATTAATGGCGGGTTCATTCCAATCTAACACTTGCCAATTTATTAATTTAGCATTCATTTCTTGGGCAGTTTTAATGGTTTCTTTAAATAATAGTTCACCTATTTTCTGACCTCTAAATGCTTCTTTTACTACAATATCTTCTAAATACAAACACTTGCCTTTCCAAGTAGAATAACGAATGTAATAAAAAGACATTCCAACAATTTTTGCTTCAACCTCTGCTAAGATTATCCAAAACAAAGGGTGTTCGCCAAAACCATCTTTTTCTAATTCTTGCAAAGTAATCGTAACTTCATGAGGAGCTTTTTCAAAAAGCACTAACTCCTTCACCAAAGCTAATACTTCAGGCAAATCTTCTTTGGTGGCTTTTCTTATAGAAACATTCATCAAGTCAATTTTTAAGACAGAATTCTATACATCTATTTTAAGAATACTTTTCATGGTATAATTTTCGGGGTCGGACAAATACAATTTTGCAGCTTCAAAATCCTTGTTGGTCAAGGTCTCAAAACTTCTCATCATGGCTTTTGTTTCCTGACTGTGCATGTTAACTAATCGTGGAGTTATAATTCCTTCAGCGTTAGAAATATCTGCCATTGAAAGTGCTTGATATTCACCTGATGGTGTAGAAATAACGATGCATCTTGAATCGCCATTGTCATAAAGTTCTTTTACAGCATAACCAAGAGTAGTACAAAATCTAAGATCAAATGCGATAGGGTCAACACATCTTGTTGCATAACCAATTTCAACTGGGCGGCACTTAATTTTTAAGTCTAATTTTTTAAGTTCTATATCTAAAAGTTGGATAAACAGATGAGATTTACTCAACAACCCTAATTCTGGATGCCCATGAGCATCATAAGTGAAAATTATACCTGAATTTTTCATGTCAGCGTCATCAATATGATGAAACACTCCTTCTGAAATGATAACACCTCCAAAATAGATGCCCATTAGTTTTCTTTTGACCATTGTTGAAATAATCAATTTCATAATCTTGTCAAAAGTAATTTTAGTTTTATAAAACATTTCAGGAATAATAATCATAGGGTAATGACAAGCATTTCCTATACCTAATGCTAAATGTCCAGCGGTACGTCCCATGGCAGATACAACAAACCAAGTATCTGTAGATCGAGCATCTTCCAAAATGGTTTTAGCAAGTCTTGTTCCTTCGTCTTTTGCTGTTTGGAATCCAAAAGTGAAAATTCCGGTAGGCAAAGGCAAGTCGTTATCAATTGTTTTTGGAACATGAATATTTTGAATGTTTACATGGTGCTCTTCCAAAAAAAGGCTAATTCTGTTGGCAGTAGAAGCAGTATCATCGCCGCCAATAGTAACCAAGAGTACAATGTTTTCTTTCTTAAAAAAATGGTAATTAAACTCTTCTTTAGTTGGTTTATACCTGCTCATTTTTAAATAAGAGCCTCCTTTTAAATAGATGCGGTCAGCAATTTCGTAGGTTAATTCAATGTAATTGGTCTCCTCTTTAAAAAGAGTGCTATAACCATGATTTAATCCAATAACACGATAACCATCCGATAGAAATCTTTTGGTAATGGTAGCAACTACCGTATTAATACCAGGAGCTGGTCCTCCAGCACAAAGAATTGCAACTGTTTTTTTATTTTCCATAATTAACTACTTAACAGATAGAATGTAATATGATAATTGTTGTTTTACAAATGAAATGTAAATGTAAATAATTTTTGATAAAAAAGAATTTCGCATTCTGCTTGTATTAGTTAACTCATGTTACGCAGAAAAGCAATTAACCGCAGAGAAAAAAGAGAAAACAACACGCAGAGAGTCGCAGAGAAATCCAAGTGCTCGAAACTCTGCGTTTCTCTGCGTAAAATCTTAGCAAACGCTGTTGTAAAATATGTATTTGCGTAACATCAGTTAATAAATAGTTTGCCATTCTTTTAATAAAACAGTTCAAAATATGTTATTTTGGATAACTTAAAAAATGGAGCAACAACATGGTTAATATAAAGTCGAATCTGTTTTTTCTGTTTTTTCTGTTTTCAGCTAACTTTTTTTCTCAGGTTGTTGAAGAGGTTATTCAATTGGATACTATTTCCCAAACAATTCAAGTAATTTACAAGCCTGTTACATTTTCCTCTTATTATACAAAAAAAATAGCCGTTTTTGCCAATGATACTTCACAAATAGCCATCGAAAAAACATTTAACAACTTTGGTCAAAACGGGGTTTATAAAGTTTATTATCCATCGGGCAGGTTAAAAGTATTTACTGTTTTTGCCAACAATAAAATAAATGGCGAATGGACTTGGTACGATGAAAAAGGTATCATCTTAGTGAAAGGAGAATATGAAAATGGAGTAAAAGATGGATATTGGGCTTATAAATGGTTAAAAATTTATGGGCGTTACAAAAAAGGACTGAAACACAAAAGATGGATTAGAGTAGATGTCAACCAAAAAAAATACTTTTCTCATTATCGAAATGGAATTTTGAAGCATGGCGAAGGTTATGTAAATGATAAACTACCTTTGGGTGTTGTAAAAGATTCGACTACCACTAAAAACGATACTATCCAACAAAATAATAACCAGCATCGGGCAGAAGTTGAACAAACTATTTCCTATTTAACCGAAAACATTGTTTTTAAAAAAGCATTAAAAGCCCATTTTGGAGGCACGTTAAAACAGATAAGAGCTGTTAAAAAGTACTTTAAAAAAGATAAATTTCAGTTTGTCGTTTCACCAACTGTTTTATCATTGTCTTATGCTTCTTTTTACCAACAAAGTACAGCAGGAAAAATAGAAGTTGTGATTATCGATTCTATCTTAAAAACACAAACCAAAACTTTTGAAAAATCGCCCATAGACTTACTAAGAACAGACAACAGCTTATTTTTACAATCCACCAATAAAACTTCGTCCATGGTGGTTTATTTTGGAGAACTTACCGCTAATTTAATGCGAATAGATGTGGTAAAATACAACGAACCAGTTGAAGAAAACAGTTTTTTAGAAAATTATGTTACCGCCAACGAAAATCAGAAATTTAGCATTTTGTTGTATTTTGATAAAAATGGTGTTTTAAAAGGAGCTGAATACCAAAAGCCCTTACCGACTAACAAATAACGATTCGACTATTCGCTAACCACCAATTTCTTCATCACCATTTCGTTGGTGTTTTTATTGGTTACTCGCACCAAATAAACTCCATTTGCTAACTCCAATTTTAGGTTAATTTTAGTGCCTGTAAACGATTTTTCTACTACTGTTCTTCCTTGTACATCTAAAATAGTGGTGAGCCATTCGTTGTTTTGGTTAATTAGTTCTATGGTTAGTTCACCTGTTGTTGGGTTTGGATAAATTTGTACGTTGTTTTCATTTAACAACTCATCAACGCCAACAGTAACAGACACTTTA
>Ga0156332_1679_pt1 | contig 13365 bp, 13 predicted proteins | sample RifCSPlowO2_12_FD_107980 | JGI IMG/M metagenome (GOLD analysis project Ga0156332, IMG submission 107980) | Bacteroidetes bacterium RIFCSPLOWO2_12_FULL_31_6
AGATACATTAAGAGGCTCTATTACTCCCGAAAGAGCATGGTGGAATTTAACGTATTACCATTTAAGCGTAAAAGTGGATATTGAAAATCAAACACTATCGGGAAGTAATATCATACAGTATGAGGTGTTAGCATCGCAACAAATCCTACAAATAGAACTACAAGAACCATTAAAAATAACTAAAATTATTCAGCAAGGAAATGAATTGAGTTATAAAAAAGATGGGTATTCGTATTTGATACAACTTGCCCAAAATCAAAAAATTGGCGACATCAACGAACTCACTATTTATTACGAAGGCACACCTCAAGTTAGTAAAAACCCACCGTGGAGTGGTGGTTTGTCATGGAAAACTGACGAAAATGGAAATCCGTGGGTGGTTACTACCTGTCAGGGAATTGGTGCGAGCATTTGGTGGCCCAATAAAGACCATGCTTACGATGAACCCGACAGTATGTTAATTAGTATTACCGTTCCAAAAAATTTGATTGCTGTTTCCAATGGTCGCTTAAGAAGTGGGATAGAAAATATCGATAACACCAAAACCTATCATTGGTTTGTCGCCAATCCCATTGGCAATTATGGAGTAAACATGAACATTGGCGATTATGTTCACTTTAATGAAATTTATAAAGGATTAAAAGGAGATTTAGCTTGCGATTATTATGTGCTGCGGAACAATTTAACAAAGGCAAAAGAGCAATTTAAAGAAGTGCCAAAAATGTTAACTGCTTTCGAACATTGGCTGGGTCCTTATCCTTTTTATGAAGATGGTTATAAATTGGTGGAAGTTCCTTATGCTGGCATGGAACACCAAAGTTCGGTGACGTATGGCAATGGATTTAAAAATGGTTATTTAGGAAGAGATGTGAGCCATACTGGTTGGGGCATGAAATTCGATTTTATCATTGTTCATGAATCTGGACACGAATGGTTTGCCAATAACATTACTCATGTTGATGTAGCTGACATGTGGATACACGAAGGATTTACTTCTTATTCCGAAAATCTGTTTGTGGAGTATTATTTCGGTAAAAAAGCGGGTAGCGAATATGTGGTAGGAATTAGACAAAACATTTTAAATGATAAACCCATCATTGGCACTTATCATGTCAATCAAGAAGGTTCGGGAGATATGTATTACAAAGGAGCGAATAGTTTACATACCCTTCGACAGTTGGTAGAAAACGATACGCTTTGGAGAGAGGTTTTAACGGGATTAAACACCCATTTTTACCACCAAACAGTTACTTCTAAACAAGTGGAAGATTACATCAGCCAAAAAACCGAAAAAGATTTATCAGCCTTTTTTAACCAATATTTAAGAACCAACAAAATTCCGAAATTAGAATATTTGATAAAGGATAAAACCTTACAATATAGATACGTAAATGTTGTAGAAGATTTTGATATGCCGCTTCGAGTTTTTATTAATGAAAAAGAAAAATGGATTTTCCCAAATAAAGATTGGAAGGAAATACCATTGGAAATCAAAATTAAATCTTTTGTAATTGATGCTAACTTTTACATAGTAGCAGAGGAAATGGAAAAAAGATAAAGTTACTGCCATCCAATCAAATTTCAAAAATGTCCAGTTTTTTTGCTAATAAACTGGACAAATATACTATCTTTGCATTGTAATAAACAGAATGAAAATAGCTGAATACATAGCATTTACCATAGATAGACTCCCAAAGGGCTATGTATTCACCTATGCTGATTTTATTATAGAGGTGAACAAGAAAGAAGCAGTAATAAAAGCATTGAACCGTATGGTTGAATCTGGCAAAATCGCCAAACTATACAAGGGTAAATACTATAAACCCGAAAACACCCCGTTTGGCAACCATCAACTTAACCAAGCACAAGTGGTAAAAGATTTATTCATGGTGTTTAGTTTATTGTAATAACTTTACGAAGCTATTGAAAATTAAATAATTAGGCAACTAAAAATTCGTTTATTTTTCAAGATACTTTGATAAAAGTTCACTTATTATTATTTTTTATTAAATACAATTAAAAACATTAACTTTGTTTTATGAATTCATCAGTAAAAGATAAATCGTCCTTACTTCAATTACTTCGGAACCATCAACCTGAAATTTTAAATTTTGGCGTAGAACGAATAGGGTTATTTGGTTCGTTTGTTAGAAACGATATGAAAAATGAAAGTGATGTTGATTTTCTTGTTGAATTTAAGAAAGGAAAAAAGAACTATGATAACTTTATTGGATTAGCTTATTATTTACAAGAAATATTAGGAAGAAAAGTAGAGTTACTTACGCCAAAATCCATGAGTCCATACATAGGTCCTAAAATTATGAAAGAGATAGAGTATGTTGTCGCTACGTGAGTTTCTATATCATATTTTAGATGAAGTTAATTATGTGTTGAAACATACAGCTAATTTGACTGAAAATAATTTTTTGGAAGATGAAACTTTAACACGAGCTGTAGTTAGAAGTTTGGAAATTATTGGAGAAGCAACCAAAAAATTACCTGCTGATTTTAAAGACAAATATCCTCATGTAGAATGGAAAAAGATGGAATTATCCCCAATTATTCAACTCCGTTTGCTCCACTAAAATTGCTGAAGGAATATCGTGTCCTCCTTTAAAAAGGATGGTTTTGATTTTTAAATCCCATTTCTTAAAAATTTCTTTTTGCTGTTCAACTCTTTCTTCCGTTACATATTTGTCTTGATTTCCATACAGGAAAAAAGTGTTTGTTTTAGCGATAATTTCGATATCCATATCCGTAGGAAAAACACTCGCCCATAAAACAAAATTAGTACAGTTGGTTTTGCCGTTAGCTAACCACCTACTTGCTGTTGCTCCGCCTTGCGAAAAACCAATTAGGTTAATTTTTACGTTTGGGTTTGCCACTTGTTTTAAAATGGTGTCATACAATTGGTTGAGGTAGTTAATATAATCAGCAATTTCTTCTTCTCTGTTTTCTTTGGTCATCCAGCTGGCACCAATGCTGCCATCCACGCCTTTCACATAAAATTTAGACAATGCTTCAGGAGCAATTACAGCTGTGCTTTCATTTAAAATAGGTTGGAATTTTTCGATAAAATCTTTCGCCAAATAGCCATAACCGTGCAATACCAGCCAAATGGTTTTGGCAGTTTTTACATTTCCCAACATATAATAATTGGCTGTTTTGTTAATGGTAATGTTATGCTTCTGACTCATGTTTTTATATTAGTGTCGGGTATGTTGTTAGCTCTCGTTTTTTGAACAATAGAACCTCGAATTTAGAATAGCGAAGTAACTACAAAAAATAAGTGATTGATATTTTTCATTTCAACATTCATTATTCAGCTGTTCTACTGTTAGTCATTTTTTGCGATTGCATTCGAATCATATTTTACCATTAATGCCAACCAAACTGCTCTTGAAACTTTAAAAACATAAGGCATGGTAACCAATAAAACAATGGCATCTACGATTAAAAACATGCCGAGGTTATATTCAAAAAATAAATTAAATAGTAAAAATAGTAAAGCGTTAATAACTACTGTAATTATATAGCTCGAATACATTGCTCCATAATAAAATCCAGTTTCTATCTGAAAATCCTGATTACATTTTGCACAACGATTGGGCATGTTAAAAAACCCTTTGTATTGGTAGGTGTTTTTGTTGACAAACAAATCTCCTTCGTGGCATTTTGGGCATTTTAACTTAACAATAGCGATGGTATTAGAAAATCCTGACATAACAAATATTTCTTCAAAATTAGCAAAACTATCCATAAGGCTATTTTTGAAACAGTAAAAACAAGCAGCTTTTTTAATTAATTTCGCCCCATGGTTGGAATTAATGAGCTTACAGTAAATTTTGGTGAACGTTATTTGTTTAATAAAATCTCCTTTATTATAACCAAGAACGACAGAATTGGATTGGTTGGAAAAAACGGAGCAGGGAAATCTACCCTCTTAAAAATTATTGCAAAAGAACAAGAGTCTGACGGAGGAAATGTATCTTATCCGAATGGATTTACGGTGGGATATTTGCCCCAAGACATGGATTTTGTTCATGGCAAAACAGTGATGGAAGAAGCTCGGTCGGTTTTTAAAGAGGTAAATGAACTCCATGATAAAATTGATGCAGTTAACCATCAATTGGCAACTCGAGAAGATTATGAATCGGAAAGTTATTTAGAACTGTTAGACCATTTGCACCATGATAACCATCAATTACAGTTAATTGGAGGATATAATGTAGATGCAAATATTGAAACCATTTTAAAAGGATTAGGATTTTTAAGTACCGATTTTACAAGACTTACCGATGAATTTAGTGGAGGATGGAGAATGCGGATTGAGTTGGCAAAAATTTTACTTTCTAATGCCGATGTTTTGTTACTCGATGAGCCAACCAATCACTTGGACATAGAATCTATCCAATGGTTAGAAGATTTTTTAAAAGTTTATCCTGGAGGTGTAGTTTTAGTATCTCACGATAAAGCGTTTTTAGATCACGTAACCAATCGTACTATTGAAATTGCTTTAGGAAAAATTTACGATTACAAAACTTATTATTCTAATTACTTAGTACAACGTAAAGAACGACGAGAGCAGCAATTAGCAGCCTTTTCCAATCAGCAAAAACAAATTGCCGATACCGAAAAATTTATAGAACGATTCCGTTCTAAAGCAACTAAGGCAGTTCAGGTTCAAAGTAGAATCAAACAATTAAACAGGCTCGATAGAATTGAGATGGAAGAAGAGGATAATACTGCTATGCGTTTTTCATTTCAACCTGCGCCAAGGTCTGGAAAAGTTGCTGTGGAGGCACATGGAGTTGGAAAAGCTTACGGATATAATCAAGTTTTTAAAAATGTAGATTTTTACATTGAAAGAGGAAAAAAAGTAGCTTTTGTTGGTAAAAATGGGGAAGGAAAAACAACCATGATTAGAGCTTTGGTTGGAGAATTGGAACATGAAGGAGTTTTAAAATTAGGGCACAATGTAGAATTGGCTTATTTTGCTCAGAACCAAGCTGAAGAGCTCGATAAAAATAAAACAGTTTTCCAGACTATTGACGAAGCGGCACACGGAGAAATTCGTAAAAAAGTAAGGATGTTGTTAGGTTCTTTTTTGTTTGGTGAAGAAGAAATAGACAAAAAAATATCGGTGTTGTCGGGTGGAGAAAGAGCAAGAGTTGCTTTATGTAAATTATTGTTAGAACCTGTTAATTTATTGGTTTTAGATGAGCCTACCAATCACTTAGATATTAAATCTAAAGATGTATTGAAACAAGCTTTGTTAAAATATGATGGTACGTTGATTGTCATTTCTCACGACAGGGATTTTTTAGATGGATTAGTTTCTGAAATGTATGAGTTTAGCAATGGAAAAGTAAAACAATTTTTAGGTGGGGTTTATGAATTTCTTCAAAGCAAAAAAGCTGCTACCATAAGAGAATTTGAACAAAAAGAAAAAGTTGTTGTTAAAAAAGAGAAATCAGAATCTGAGAACAAACTGACTTACGAAGAACGTAAACAGTTGGAAAAAGACATTCGGAAAATTCAGAATAAGATTAATAACTTAGAAAAAGAAATTGAGAAATTGGAAGGTAATATCGATAATCTCAATACTAAATTGATGAACCCTGGCTCTTATTCTGATGAATTATTAGTACAATATAATCAAGCTAAAGTGGCGTTAGAAAAAGCAATGTTGGATTGGGAAAAAAGTAATGAGAATTTAGAACAATTGCTGCAAGCTAATTAAATTTATTGTTTATTCAATGGATGACTTAAAGTCGTCCAATGAATGAATAGATTAAAAAAATATTCTTACTTTTATTAGCTAGTTGATAATAAATTGCATGAGAAATTTTTTGCTTTTCATATTCTTGAGCATTACTACTGTTGTATTCGGGCAAGTAGTTATTAATGAGATATCCAGTGCTCAAAACACTGGTTATGTCGATGAAGATGGCGATTATCCTGACTGGATTGAGTTGTACAACAAAGGAACTTTAGCAGTTAATTTAGAAGGATATCAATTAGCTCGACAAGAAGAGAGTGAAATCGAGTGGACTTTTCCTGTAGTTTATATTCAACCTGGTGAACACTTAACAGTTTTTGCATCAGAAAAAAATAGAAGATTAGTTTTCGACCATTGGGAAGTTCCAGTTTATCCTGAAATTTTTTGGAAATATTTTGTTGGCACATCACAACCTCCCATTAATTGGAATTTGCCCACTTTTAATCCGATATCTTGGAATCCTGGTCAAGGAGGAATTGGGTATGGTGATGGCGATGATTCTACCATTATTACACCAACGGCATCGTGTTTTTTAAGAACAGATTTTACCTTAACCGATACTTCCAACATTGCTGTAGCTCTTTTTGCTGTAGATTATGATGATGCTTTTGTTGCTTATTTAAATGGAGTGGAAATTAAAAGAAACAATATTGGAGTGAACGGTATCCCTCCGTTGTATAACGAATTAGCTTATGACGAACACGAAGCTCAACAATACCAAGGAGGTAATCTAGAATTTTACTTTATTGATAATACCGTTCTAAATGCTGCAAAAAAAAATGGTGTAAATACATTTGCAATTCAAGTACATAATTTTGCTGGAGACTTATCAGACTTAACAATTAGACCATATTTATTATTAGGCATAAAAGATACAACCATTACTTTTTTTCCATTTCCAGTAGAAAATAATAATTTACATACCAATTTTAACATCTCCAGTTCCCCATTTAGAATAAAATTGTTTGATAATAATGGGATAAAAATAGATGAGGTAATTATGGATGAAGTTTCTACTAATAATTCAAGAGGAAGAATTACCGATGGAGCATCTCAATGGTGTTTATTTGACACCCCAACACCAGACACCACAAATGTGCTGGCTAATTGTTTTAGTGGTTATGCAAATGATCCTGTTTTTACACTAAAAGCTGGTTTTTATACTTCAGCACAAACCACCCAACTTACCAATTCACAAACAGGAAATATTTATTATACAACTAACGGAGATATTCCGACACCAAGTGCCCCCAATTTATATTCAGGAAGTATCTCCATCAATTCAAACACTATTTTAAAAGCCAAGTTCTTTCCTAGCAGTTCCAATTTATTACCAAGTAATACGGTTACTTCCACCTATTTTATTAATGAAAATATTAAACTTCCAGTTGTTTCTATCACTACTGCACCAGAAAATTTGTGGAGTCATTATACTGGTTTATATGTAATGGGTCCTTTTGCCGATTCTATCAACTACCCATTTTTAGGAGCAAATTTTTGGCAAGGATGGGAAAAGGAAGCTCATGTTGAATATTTTGATCGGAATAAAAACCTTGGGTTTGATTTAGACATTGGACTTAAAATTCATGGTAATTATTCTAAATCTTTTCCTCAAAAAAGTTTTAGAATTTTAGCAAAAGACGATTACAATGATAAATGGATTAATTACAGTTTGTTTCCCGAAAAACCTTACATCAACAAGATTAAAAATTTTAATATTCGTAATGCTGGTATCGATTACAATACTGTTCATTTTAGAGATGCTTTTATGTTGCGGGTTGTTCGTGAATTAAAATTAGATTATATGGCATACGAGCCTTGTGTGTTATTTTTAAATGGAGACTATTGGGGAGTTTACGGAATGAGAGAAGTTCAGGACGATCGTTTTATTTATAACAATCATAGCGAAGTAAAAGAAGGTACTATAGATTATCTCCGTTTTAGTGGAGACATCATTGAAGGCTCCAATATGGGATACATTAATTTGGCAATTTTTATGATAACCAATGATATTAGTATCGATTCGAACTATGCTAAAGTTTGTGATAGTTTAGACATTAATAATTTTACGGACTATTTTGTTTCTGAATTGTATTATGGAAATGTGGATTGGTTGACCGATTCTACCAGCAATAACATCAAATTTTGGAGGGTAAATAATCCAGTAGGAAAGTGGAAATATGTACTTTGGGATACCGATTTAGGAACGGGATTATTTGGAACTTTAGTTAATGCATCTTATGATTATATGGGAACATTAATTAACGCTCCAGCGGCAATAAATCCTCATGTATTAATTCTTCAAAATATTTTAAAGAATGTTAATTACAAAAATTATTTTATTAATCGATATGCAGATTTAATAAACACTACTTTTCAACCTGATAGAGTTAATGCAATTGCAAAGGCAATGGCAGATGATTTAGAACCAGAAATGGCAAGACATTTTAATAAATGGGCAGGACCTATAGAGCTTTTTCCGTCTTTATGGGTAGCAACTAGCATTGATGTGCCATCTTGGAAAGTAGCAATAGACAGCATGTTGTCGTTTATGCAGCAACGTCTTGCTTATGTTCGTAATCATTTAGAAACAGATTTTAATTTAGTTAAACAAGTTGACATTACTTTAAAAGTGCAACCCGAAGGTGCTGGGTTTATTAAAATTAACACGATTGTTCCTGACCAATTACCTTGGACAGGGGTTTATTTTGATGGTGTTCCAGTCACCATAACTGCTATTCCTAATTCTGGTTATACCTTTAATCGGTGGGAATCTGTTACTACAAATATCATCGCAAAAAATGATATTTCATTAACGTCAAATGTGGCAGCTAATGATGAGTTTACAGCCTATTTTAATACATTAGACTATCAGTTAACTATTTATCCTAATCCAGCAAACAATACTGTTAATATTAGTTATGAAGTACCCAACGAACAACAACTTTCTATTAAAATTTTAGCTGTCGATGGAAAAGTTATCAAAGAGATAATTCCACATTCTTCTTTTCATGCAGCAGGACATTTTACGATTACTTTTACCAAACAACAATATCATTTAGCTGCAGGAACTTATTTTATTGAATTTAAATCGGAAGCTTTTTCTAAAACAATAAAATTTACAATGCTTTAAAACTATAGGAATGAAAAATAAATTACTAATTGCATTAACATTAATAACACTACTAATTTCTTCTTGTTCTAAAGAAGAAGGGGAAGGAGGTAGGGCGTCCATTACAGGTAAAGTTTATGCTAAAAATTACAATGCATCATTTACTCAATTGCTCTCTCAATATTATGCACCCGATGAGGATGTATTTATCATTTATGGCGATAATACGTTTTATGATGACAAAATTACAACAGACCCCAATGGAGTTTTTGAATTTAAACACTTAAGAAAAGGAAATTATACCATTTTTGTTTATTCAAAAGACACCACTTTTACTATTGCCTCTGGAGTTGAAGCGAAGTACATTGATGCCGAAATAAAAGACAAAGAGGAAGTAGTAGAATTACCAGATTTTGAAATCATAAAATAAAATATTTTTTTATTACTGTTTAATGATTTATTTTTGTTACTAATATTCACTAAAAAAATAAAATTATGAAAAAACTTTACACTCGATTTTTTGCTTTAGGTTTAATTGTAGCTACTAGTTTTACTGTTTTTGCACAAACTGATGAGCAAATAAGTACAAAGACATTTTCTTCGGATGAAATTCAAGCAGTATTAAAACAAACTCAACCTGGAAATGTTGTTTCTCCTAATGTAGGACAAAGCATTATGGCTATTTGTACCAATGTATTAAACGCACCAGCAGCTGGTGGGAATAGCTTTGATGGTAATATGTTTGATATTACAGCAACTAATAATGTTACTATTGAAACATTTGCAGTTACAACAGATCTTCCTGCTACTATAGAAATTTATGCAAGGACAGGTACTTTTGTAGGTTTTACAACAAGTTCTACTGGATGGACGTTAGTAGGTTCTGGAAGTATTACTGGTGCTGGCGTTGGTGTTCCTGTTGAGGTTCCTGTTGATATTGCTTATCCTATGAGTTCTGGCTCAACTCACGCATTTTATGTAACTGCAAATGCTGCTGGAACTACATTTTCTTACACTAATGGAACAACTGTAGGAAATACTTGGGCATCTGATGCTAACATTACTCTTAAAGAAGGTAATGGTGGAGGATATCCTTTTTCTGTTACTTTTTCTCCTAGAAATTTTAATGGTAATGTAATTTATTGCTTACCTGTTGGAGTTACTGAAACTCTTCAAAGCAATAATGTTTCTATTTATCCAAATCCAACTTCTGATGTGTTAAACATTAGCTTACCTTTAACTGGATTAACTACAGACTTATCAGTTTATAATGTTATTGGAGAAGTTGTTTTAAAAGAGCAATTAATCGCTAATGGCACTACTAATCAATTAGATATTTCTAATTTAAATGCTGGTGTTTATTTTGTTAAATTACAAGCTAAAGGATTCGAATATTCAACTAAATTATTTGTTGAGTAAAAGGAGTTCTATAAACTACATTAAAAAAGCCGCTGTAACAGCGGCTTTTTTATTATCATCAATTTTCTCTTTATAGAATTAATACGTTTTAGTCATTGACTCAGGTGTGCAAAGAATAAAATTAGCTAAACCAACGTTTTTCTCAGCTAACGAATCAATTTTTGATTGTTCAACAGATGCAATGGTAAGAATATTTAAATCGGGATTTTGCTGTTTTAAATACCAAACAATCCCTTCAAAATTATTAGAGTGATACGTTCCGTTGTAATGAATAAATGTTTGACCTTTTTTCCAATTCTTTAAAATAAAATGAGCCATTGTTGCATCTTTAATTGCTTGAGCCATAGGTAAATTATCTCCCCCATGCCCACCACTCATTGCAACCATTTCTTTATATCCTGGTAACTCTTTATCGTATTTTATTGGAAGCGGAGCTATCCATTTTTTCCCCTCATCACTTATACTTGTCAACCCTTTAAATCCAGTCTTATAAACAATGTTAGCATACCTTCTAGGAACATTAGTTGCTACAAAAGTAAGTTGATTTTTCATAGCAAAATCCATTAACGGCTGGTAGTCTGTTGTGTTATTTGGCCAAACTTTTACTTCACTTTTAAAAGTATCAAAAGAATGTTTTCCACTTAAATATTCGTTAATGGTTGTTTGGTCATCGGCTTCAAACATTTCGGCACCTAAAACTAAGTTATCATTGATTTGAAAAAACACATCTTTAGCTAATTCTAATTCTAACCAATGATTGATAGGATTATTATGAAGCTCTCCAAAAAAAATAATATCTGCTTTTTCAGCTTCTTTTAAGATTTTTTTGTACGAAGATTTTCCCCCTTTCTCGTTGTATATTTTATAAGCAGCCTTATTTCCTGTAAAAGAAAATAGTATAAATGTTAAAGTAATTGCTAAAATTAATTTAGTTTTAATCATAATAAATATAAATAGTTGACTACGAATATAGTCATTTTTTAATTGTAATTAAGATATAAAAACCACTTAAATTTTCGCACTACATTATTCCTATCTTGTCGCTCCTTATAAATGATAACTTTGGTTGATTTTGCATCTATTTTGGTAAAAATTCCATTGAAAAACATTAAAGGAAAAATGACACAAGAAATTTTCTTTTAAAATTTCCATCATTTTTTTCAAATTCCAAGCAGTTGCAGCCATAAAAACATTGATTTGTGTACCAGTTTCACCTAAGAAATAGTTTTGAGCCATTCTAATCTTGTATTAATTTACTTTCCATAAAACCTTTTGATTCATAATCTGATTTGCTATAACCTGTCGGAAGTTCATTCTTCTCCTCAAAGGATATTTCCCAAAATTCTTCTTTCGTTTTTAGGCTACACAGTAATTAAAATTAAATAATCTTTTTTATCTCCTCTTAATTTTTGACTATGGAAATATCTCTACTTTTTTTCACAGCAAAAAAAGCCTCAATTTGCTTATGGCTGGAGCAATAGTCACTACAGCCATTCTATTGAGAATTGCCAAAAAAAATATAGAAAATGGAAGATGCACAAGAATAAGAAATGGATTCATAACCACATCCTATAACTGCGGTTGATTTGGGAAATGACTGACTTTTTGAAGTTAGTTGTTATTATACAAATTGTACCTTTATTAGTTGAAATATGGATAAGGATTATTTGCCTTTAAAAACATCTTTAAAATCTTCACTGGTAGTTTTAAATGCTGTTCTTCTGTTTTTTTGGTGACAATTACAATCAGTATTACTATCGTCTTTACATTCTGGATATTGAGAGCAATCATCTAGTAATTCTTTTTCACCCATTCCAATAGATTCTAGTCGTTTTTTATTTATTCCATGCTCAACTAAATACTTTACAACCGAGTCAGCTCTTTTGTCAGATAGTTTTAGATTATAATCATCATTTCCTCTAGAGTCGGTATGAGACCTAATTTCAATTGTAATGTTATTGTTCAACTCAAGGAATTCAACCAATTTATCTAAAATTTCTTTTGATTTAGGACGCAATGTTGCTGCATCAAAATCGTATTCAATACCAGGAATTTCAACTTCACCCATAGGAATTGGTGTAAGGAAAAAGTCCTGAACAAAATGTTGAGATTCTGTTAATCCTTCGGTAGATAAATTTGCGGCATCACCAAAATATTTAGCTTTTTGAGCTTTTAAAAACATTTCCCATCCAACTTCTAGCTTTCTTTCATAATTTCCTTGTTCATCGGTTGTAATAAAAAATGGCTCAGATTTTCCTCTAATGTCTTTAAATGTAATTAAAGCGTTAGGAATAATTTCATTGGTTTCGGCATTAAAAGCAGTTCCACTAATACTAAACTTCATTTCTGGTTGACCAAATTCATAAATTTTGTAACAATAAACCGAACCTTCATATTCCTCACCACAATCACATGGTTTTCTATCGGAAGATAAGTATCCTTGTTTTTGATCTTTTCCAATAATAAAATAGGCATCATCTTTACTTGAATTAAATGGTTTTCCAATATTTTTTGGAGTACTCCAAACATCTTCATCTTCGTTATAAGAAGTTTTATAAATATCCAAACCACCTATGCCACCGGAAGCGTCGGAGGAAAAATACAATGTTTTTGTAAAGTAGTTATAAAAAGGGGTTACTTCATCTCCAGAAGTATTAATATAGGATCCCATATTAATTGGTTCGCTTAAACTTCCATAATCATCAATTTTGCAATACCAAATGTCCATTCCGCCACGCCCACCAGGTCTATCTGAAGAAAAATATAGAATATCTCCCTCCATTGATAATGCTGGTTGCATAGATTTATAACCATCCACATTTATTTTTTCATCCAATTTTAAAGGTTGAAGCCATTGATTGTTAAAATTTTTACTTACCCAAATGGCTACATCCTTATTGTTTACTGATGATTTTCTGGTAAAATAAAAGGTGGTTCTATCGATTGATAAAACTCCTCCTCCTTCATTGTTTTCTGAATTGATAGGGGTTTTAAAATTATCGGGACTACTATATCCTGCATCCATCATTTTTTGAGTAGAATAAAAATCACT
>Ga0156332_1245_pt1 | contig 12795 bp, 7 predicted proteins | sample RifCSPlowO2_12_FD_107980 | JGI IMG/M metagenome (GOLD analysis project Ga0156332, IMG submission 107980) | Bacteroidetes bacterium RIFCSPLOWO2_12_FULL_31_6
GTTCCATTGAATTTCATTATCCCAGTTTTCACGGATAGTGATTTTATCTTGATAAAAAATAACTTTTTCGGGCTGAAGATTTAATTGATAATTACCAGTATCCCATTTTTTGTTGGCGTTGCTGTCAACAATTAATTTAATTTGGTATTCGCCAGGTTTTAGGTATGCAACATTAAAAGTTTTGGTATTTATTGCAAAAAATTCTTCGACGACTTCGTTTTTTTGGAGAAGTTGTACTATATAACTTTCACTAAAATTAGGAGTAATGGTAAATTTTAAGTTGCCATAATCCTCTTCATTTCTGGTTTTAAATACACTAATTAAGGAATCGTTTTTTAACTGATAAATAGATAAAAATGCCTCTGGTTCGACCAACAATTTATAATTGGCATGTGCTTTAAAGGGATAAATTAAATTGATGTTAAGTGCCGACAAGCTATCATTTTCCAACTTAAAATTTACCAACAAACTATCTTCAAACAAGCTGGTTTTATCTTTTTGAAAAGTTGAAATGGGTTGATTTGCCGTAAACACCATTTTTTGGTTTAAATCAAACAACGAAGTAACATTGCTTTTAACGGATAAAAGCGTGTCTTTAAATTCGGAGGTGGGTATCATTTCCACTTTCGAAGTATCAATAATTTTACCGTTATCTTTTACTATAAAAACTTGTTTATTTTCTGTGATTTCTTGATTCAACCAAAATGTATGTTGTGTATTGTTTTTATTGTTTTCTTTCGCTAAAAAAGTATACGTTTCACCAGCTAAATTCATCAATTCTAAATCAATGGTAGGGATATTAAACTCAACGGTTAATTTTCCATACTGTTTGTTTTCTATTTTTTTGATAAACTGTGTTTCGCTTTGTTTAGTAAATAAATATAATGTTGTGTCAACTATATTTATATTAGTATCTAATTCAATTGTTTGATTTAAAAAAGCTATTTGTTCGTTGGGTAAATCGTATAAATAATTTCCATTGATATCGTCTAACACAAAAACTTTGTAATTGTTTTTTGCCACGTTGGTAATAGTAAAAGTACCATCTGTTTTTGTTTTTGTCAAATAATTCGGCTTTTGTTTAATGGGTATTGAATCTTCTAATTGAGAATAAAGCATGACAAAAACATTTGCTTTTGGAGTTAAATCCTCTGCATTCAATACTTTTCCAGTGTATGATAACGAGTCGATATAATTACCAGTTGAAAAAACATATTTGTAATTTGGATATGGATTGCTTTCAGTAATGTCAATAATTGCATCGCCAAAATTTAAACTATACGTAGTGTTTTCAGATAAATTAGACTTTAATTTAATGATTATTTTTTTACCTTTAATCATCACTTCTGGTTTTTCATCCATTAATGGCGAAACAATCAATTGATTTTGTAAATTATTTAAACGTACAAATTCATTAAACTCTACTACAATTTCTTTGCTGGTAAAATTTAGTGTTTGATTTTCGGGTAATGTTGATTTAATTTCTGGTGGTAAAACATCTTTATCTCCACCAGTTAAAGCAGAACGTTGAGCACACGAAAACAACAATCCAACAAACAACAATGAATGGAAACGTTTAAATAAACGATATTTTAAAAATACTTTCAAGAAAAAGAAGAGATTAATTTAGTGAGTTGGAGCAGGTGTTTTTCATCTGTTTTATCAAACATATTTAATTCTTCGCTATCAATGTCCAACACCATAATTATTTCGTTTTTAGAGTTAAAAACTGGCACAACAATTTCCGACTTTGAAGCCGAGCTACAAGCAATATGCTCAGGAAATTCATCCACATTTGGAACAATAACCGCTTTTGCATCTTGCCACGAAGTACCGCAAACGCCTTTCCCTTTTTTAATTCTAGTGCAAGCAATTGGTCCCTGAAAAGGTCCTAAAACCAATTCATCATTTTTGACCAAATAAAACCCAACCCATAAAAAATTAAAAGTGCTTTTTAATGCAGCACTAATGTTAGCTAAATTGGCAATTACGTCCCGCTCACCATAAACCAAAGCTTCTAGTTGTGGAAGAAGTGATTGATATTTTTCTTCTTTTGAGTGTTTATTGTTGAGAATTAATTCTTCTGCCATATTGTTTAATGTATTGCAAAGGTAAAGTTTTGAATAAACTAAATTGAAATAAAAATAAAATCAATTTTATTTCACAAAACTCCGAAACAAATGCAACCGAATAGTAGGATGAATTAGTTAACCAACCTATAAACTTTTTTAGGACGAGATATTAAATCAAATCAAAACCGATGTCTTTTCGGTAATATTTTTTGTCGTAGTTAATTTTTTCAGCGTTAGCAAATGATTTCTTTAAGGCATCTTTAATATCTGTTCCAAATGAGGTGATGGCTAAAACTCTACCGCCCGATGTAACAATGGTTGAGCCTTCTTGCTTTGTTCCTGCATGAAATGCGATACTGTTTTCCACTTGGTCAAAACCAGTCATTATTTTGCCTTTTTCGTAGTCTTCAGGATAACCACCAGAAACCAACATAACTGTTGTTGCTGTTCTTTCATCCACTTCAAACGATTTCTCGTGTAGGGTTTGATTGGCAACACCTTCAAACAAATCCAATAAATCCGATTTTATTCTTGGTATCACCACTTCAGTTTCTGGGTCGCCCATACGAACGTTGTATTCAACAACCGATGGGTTTCCGTTATCGTTCATTAAACCAATAAAAATAAAACCTTTGTAATTGATGCCTTCTTTTTTTAGTCCGTTTATAGTTGGTATTACTACTTGTTCTTCTACTTTTTTGATAAAATCGTTAGTGGCAAAAGGCACTGGAGAAATAGCTCCCATTCCGCCTGTGTTTAATCCTGTGTCGCCTTCGCCAATTCGTTTGTAATCTTTGGCAGAAGGCAATATTTTGTAGCTGTTGCCGTCGGTTAACACAAAAACCGACAATTCAATTCCTTTTAAAAATTCTTCGATAACTACGGTTGATGAAGCTGTTCCAAATTTTTGGTCTTCTATCATCAACGAAAGTTCTTTTTTTGCTTCAGCTAAATCGGTTAAAATCAACACGCCTTTTCCTGCTGCAAGTCCGTCGGCTTTTAGTACATACGGTGGGGTTAAGCTCTCTAAAAATGCGTGTCCTTCGGTTAAATTTGATTGGGTAAAACTTTTGTATTTGGCGGTAGGAACGCCATATTTTTCCATAAATATTTTAGAAAATTCTTTGCTACCTTCTAATTGTGCCCCATCTTTTTGAGGGCCAATTACTGGTATGTTTTTTAGTTTTTCATCTGCCAAAAAGTAATCGTGAACACCTTTCACCAATGGGTCTTCTGGACCAACAACTACCATGTTAATAGCGTTGGTTAATACAAAGTTTTTGATGGCATCAAAATCGGTAGCAGCAATAGCGACATTGGTTCCAACGGTTGCTGTTCCAGCATTTCCTGGAGCAATAAATAGTTGTTTTAATTTGCTGCTTTGTGCCAACTTCCATGCAAAGGCATGTTCCCTTCCTCCCGAACCGAGTATTAATACGTTCATGTTGTTTTTTTGGCAAAAGTATAAAATTAAACGAGCTGAAACAATGCAATTTATAGATAATATGTATTTTTGTTTGTCAGAATAATTTAAAGTATGTGTTTAAAATATCCTGATAATTTAAAGTATAATAAAAATATTTATGTTTAAACGAAAGCAAATATTACTAGAATCTAATCGTGAGAGTTTGTTTTTATGGGGAGCACGGCAAACTGGAAAAAGTACCTTGTTAAAAAAACTTTACCCTAATGCATTATGGTTTGATTTATTGTTGACAGATGTATATCAACGTATGGTAACTAATCCAAAGCTATTGAGAGAAACAGTTTTGGCGAGTACTGAAAATTCTACCGTCATTATTGATGAAATTCAACGAATTCCTGAATTGTTAAATGAAATACACTGGCTTATTGCCAATACTAATACTCAATTTATAATGAGTGGGTCAAGTGCTCGAAAAATTGTTCGTTCGGGAGCCAATTTATTAGGAGGAAGAGCTTTACGTTACGAGTTGTTCCCACTTATTAGTCAAGAAATTCCCAATTTTGATTTGCTAAGGGCAATAAATCATGGGCTTTTACCTAGGCATTATTTGGCTGAAAATCCAAAAAAGATGATATCGGCTTATGTAGGCAATTATTTAAGAGATGAAATAGTTAGTGAAGCAAAAATTCGAAATGTAAGTGTTTTTTCACAATTTTTAGAAGCTGCAGCCTTTAGTAATGGCGAAATGGTAAATTACACCAATATTGCAGCAGATTGTGGAGTTTCTTCTCCAACCATAAAAGAGTATTTTCAAATATTACAAGACACACTTATTGGTCGTTTTGTTCCGTCTTATCAAAAAAAACCAAAACGCAGGGTCATTTCTGCTCCGAAGTTTTATTTTTTTGATATTGGAATTGTAAATTTTTTACTGAAAAGAGGTAAAATTGAGATGGGTAGTGAAATTTTTGGAAGTGCCTTTGAACATTTCATCTATCAAGAAATTTATGCTCATAGTAGTTATTCTGGATTAGAATATCCCATTAGCTATTGGCGAACGGCTTCTCAGGTGGAAATAGATTTTGTGTTGGGAAATAATGAAGTTGCTGTAGAAGTGAAAGCTTCAAATAAAATAAGTGAAAGACATTTGAAAGGTTTAAAAAGTTTTTCTGAAGAATACACTGTTAAACATCTTATATTGGTATGTAATGAGCCATTACCACGTTTATATAATAATATTTGGATACTTCCTTGGCAGGTTTTTCTTCAAAAATTATGGGCTGGCGAGTTGATTAAATAAGTATAGGTGTTGTAGTAAATCCATTTGTTTTTCCCACTGATTCCGCAACTTATCTCAGAATATTTTACGTATATCTTCAAGATTTTTGAACATTTATTCAGTTATAAAAGTCGAAATCAATATTCTTTCGAAAGAATTTAATTTGAAAATTTGCAGTATAACAAAATTATATTAGTTTTGTACTCTGAAACAATTATGGCAACACAATTAAATATCAAAAATTTATTCAACGGTTCTTTTTATTATTGGAACCAGATGTGCCATATTATGCCCATTATTTTTAATAATCGATTTACGATTATTCATAGATAAAAATAACGGCACTGCTTTTTAGAAAGCAAAAAAATAATCATTTTTTCATTTTATTTCTTACGACTGAAAAGTCAAAATACTTACTGTTATGTCATTAGTTACTGATGCAATACTGGAAAAATTAAACAGCTTAATTGTTGTTGTAAATCAAACAGGCAATGTTGAATACGTTAGTCCTTCAGCCAAACGAATTTTGGGTTTTGAACCCGAACAGTTATTGGGCGAAGGATGGTGGAATTTAACTCGTGAAAATATCGACGAGCGAGCTGACATTAAATCCTTGGCGTTACAACAATTAAAACAAGAATCGTTGTTAGAAACCGTTCCGTACGAACGTTTGCTAAAAACTGCTACTGGTGGCGACCGTTGGATTTTATGGAATACCTCCAAAGGTCCATTAAACACATTGGTTGGTATAGGGCACGATATTACCGACCGTAAAAAAGCGGAGTTGAAGCTGTTGGAGAAAAATACGGAGTTAATCCAACACAATAAAGACATGTTGGATAGCATACAATATGCCAGCAGAATACAAGAGGCTATTTTACCCGATGTGCAGAAAATAAAAAATGCGTTTAAAGATGCCTTTGTACTATACCAACCCAAAGACGTGGTAAGTGGCGATTACTACTTCTTTTACCAGCGAGGCAACAAGGCTTTTGTTGCTGCGGTTGATTGCACAGGACACGGTGTTCCTGGTGCTTTAATGAGTTTTATTGCTAACGGTGCATTAAAAGAAGTCATCATAAAAAAAGGGATAGAAGAACCTTCGGAAATTTTATATGCTTTGGATGAGGAATTGTTTTTGGCTCTTAACAAATCGAAAGATGGAGTTGTTTCGTTAGATGGAATGGATGTGGCAATTGGCGTGTTCGATTTTGTGGAACAAACATTTGCTTATGCTGGTGCGTTTCGACCTGTGTTGGTTGTTCGAAAAGCCCCACCCTGCCTCCCCGAAGGGGAGGAGAGCCAACTCGCTAGCCATGCCTATTCCGAAGGATGTGTGGGCGGAAGTTCCTCCCCTTCGGGGAGGTTAGGAGGGGCTGAACTGATAGAAATGGAAGCTAGTCGCTACCCCATAGGTTTTTATGCCGATGTAACAAAGGTGTTTACCACACATACTATCGACATAAAGCAAAACGATGCTTTTTACTTTTTTACGGATGGCTACTGCGACCAGTTTGGCGGTGAGAAAATGAAAAAATTTAACCGAAAACGTTTTAAAGAATTGTTGCTTTCTGCTCAAGATATGGAAATGAGTGAGCAAGAGGCTTATTTGCAATATGTTATAAAAAATTGGAGACAAGACGAATCTCAAACCGATGATATTTTGGTAATGGGGATTAAGTTGTAAAAAGAAGGCGAGAAATTTTCTCGCCTTTTTGTTATTTTGTTTTAACCACACCACAGCTTGCCCCAACACTTTGAGGAAGTAGCACTACAGGTAAACTCATACAAAGGTTTTTTTAAAAATACGTATTTACCGCAAATTTGAACTGATTGATAAATAGTTCTTTAAACGCTGAAATGTTGTTTTGCTCATAGAATAAAAGCATGGCTTTTTTATAATCAATAGAATCTACTGTTCTAAATGAAAGTGGGCAATATTTATGATTTATTAAAATAGCGTTACTTATAATTCTAGCAGTTCTTTTATTACCATCCATAAATGGTTGGATGTATGAAATTAAAACTAATGCTAATAAAGTTTTTTCAAACACATCTTCTTTTAAATTGATAAGTTGACACATGTTAACAAGAGCATCAGCAATTTGAAATTCATTATCAAGTGGTTTATAGTTGGTACCCGAAATACCAACTCTTCTTTTTCTAAGGTTTCTATCAATAGCCAATTCCTTAATTAAAATACTATGAATATCTTCGATTTTCTGAACAGAAAGCGGGGTTAAATAATCTGGATGTTTAATAATAAAATCTAAAGCCTCTTTATGATTTAGAAGCATCACGGCTTCATCTTTTGTTTTTCCTGAAGCAGTTTCTTTTTCTTTTAAGAGTTTTTCGGTATCAAGAAGCGAGTAAGTATTTCCTTCTATTTGAGAAGATTTCCAGCTCAAATCAATAGCTAAACGCTCCATTTCTTTCAAATATTCTAATTTGGTAAGTTGAGCCACATTTTTTTTATAGGTGTTTTGAAGTTGGTTGAGATATGCTATTTCACTAGTTGTAAATAGGTTGTTTTTCGCCAATACTTCCGACATTAAACCAAAGTTGAACCCTTCTTTTATTGTTCTTTCGTCAATTTCTTTTTTATAATACGCTGTTATGTCAATGGGGTTGAGTAGCTGATAAACAGGAGAAATTAAATACTTCGTTCCTTTTCCTTGTCCTTTTGTAGTAATAAGGTTTTCGGTAATTAGTTTTGATAATATTCGCTTAACAGTAGCATAACTAATTGAATTAGAAAAGCTTGCATGAATTTCTTTTGAAGAACCTACTTGATTATTTTTTAAGAATTCTATAATATCTGTTTCGTTATGGTTTAACATCAGTTTTTATTTTAAGCTCACAAATATACATTTTGTAGCTCAATAATTGATGTTTTTGAGCTTTATTTAGTTCTGATATGAGCTTGTTGTGATGTTTAATATTTTTATTCCATTGCTTGCCTGCTGAAACAATTAGCCTGTGTTAGTGCCAGTGCTTGTCTGTCTATGTTCTATATATTTAGTTTTTGTTTGCGTCTTCTGATGAATTTTCTTAACAATACAATAATAAATATTAAAATTATGACAGCGATAATATTAAGATAAACACCAGAAGAAAAAAACAATTCAATCTTCCATTTGAGAGACACTTTTGATTCGAATTCTTCCGATTTACAAGTATTACAAAGAACATTCTTGAAAAATGAAGAAATGTGGTCGGCTAAAAATTCGTTGTCAAAATCTTCTCCGTGTCCGCCACCGAGTTTTGTGTTTAGTTGATAGCAGGCACCTAAATGTTTATATCGTTGTGCAATATAATAAGACCCATAACGAGTATAAGAATAGTCGGGCGGACAAAATTTCTTATAAGGCACAGATTTGTCGTCTGTACCATGAAACATAATTATAGGAATAGAGTGTGCTTCGGATGCGTCAATAAATACAGTGTCGGGAATAGGTCCCCACATATTTATTACTCCTCTGATTTTATATTTTTCTGTCAAAGAATTTGTTGATGAATCCAAACTACCCAATAACTTATGAGAATCAATGCTGAGAGTGGCTATTAAGGAATCAATATTTTGTTGAGATAAAAAAGCAGTATGCAAACTAATATCACCTCCAGCACTACGCCCACCAATGAAGATGTTATTAGTGTCTATTCCGTAAACAGAAGCATTATGAACAAAATATCTTAATGCAGCACGGGCATCCTGAAAAGCTCTATAAACCGCATGAACTGCGGTAGGTTCAACTTTGCCCTTTGGATCCCAATCTTCATCTGGGTCTTTCCAGCCAACACGATAGTCAATTGTCGCTGCAACAAACCCTCTTTCAGCAAGCAATAGACACAATTTATTCCATTGATTTTTATTACTGAAATCGTCTTCGGTGTGATAGCCACCACCGTGCATTAACATTATAAATGGTCGTTGTTGTAGTGTGTCAATATTTAATTTGGGGTAAGCGATGTGAAATTTTTGAGTGTCTACCACTCCCAACCAGTCAATGGCAACACCGTAAGTTATGCTTGTATCTATTTGTATTTTATTCTCGGTGAAAAAATTTGCGTTTACAAAACGATTAGTTTGACAATAATTTTGGCTAAATAAATTGTCTGGAAAAATAATTGTCCAAAAGAACAATGCTGCAAGGAATAATTTTTTTATCATTTGTCTGTGTGTTGAATTGTGTCGTTTTTTTAGCATTGGGCATAACGGTTTGCAGCTAGTAGTTGTTGGCATTAGATACCTTCAACTTTTCTATACCCACAAACATTTATTAAATGTACAAACTTTAATTGCCAATTACAACAACAAATTTATACCGTTGAAAAAAGTAATTGGCAACTTGTACTCACATGCCAATAAATTTTAGCGGCTGTTAGCAACAGTGGGGTTTGTCGTCAGATACGCATTCCAATTACGCATACGTCGTCAACTTGTTCAGCGTTCTTTTTCCATTCAACAAAGAAGTCATTTATTATTTGCTTTTGCTCGGTCATAGTTTTATTTTGCACAGAAGTTACAATGTCTTTAAATCTTTTCTTAGTCATTTTCTTGTCGTCTGAACTAAACTGGTCTGCGTAACCGTCTGTAAACATATATAGGTTTGTAGTTGTCGGTAGCTTTAACGTATGCGTGGTAAATGGTTTTGGCTCGTCATATTTACCAATAGGCTGCTTGTCTGCTTTTATTTCGATTAGTTCGTTGTCAACAAAATACCATAACGGATTATTAGCACCGCTCCATTGTATTTCATTATTTACTTTGTCTATACGGCAAAGTGAAATATCCATACCGTCCTTTATTTCTTCTCCACTTTTCTTGAATGTGTCTAAGACAAGGTCCCTAACATTGTCTAAAATTTTTCCTGTTTCCGTAATTCCGAATTCGTTAACTGTTCTGTTAAGTGCGTTACTACAAACCATGCTAACCATTGCTCCAGGAACACCGTGTCCCGTACAATCTGCTGCTGCAATAAAATAATAATTCTCTATTTTTTCTGCCCAATAAAAGTCTCCAGCAACTATGTCTTTTGGTTTGTATAAAACAAAATAGTCCGAAATATTCGCTTTAATTTCAGCTAATGGGGCAAGAATTGCGTCCTGTAATCTTTTGGCATAAGTAATACTGTCCGTGATGTCCTTATTTTTTTCTTCAATAATGAGTTTTGATTTTTCTACTTCAGTTTTTTGAGTTTCAATTAAATATTTCTGTTTTCGTGTTATACGAAGAGAGCGATACACAAAAATAGCAAATACTAAAACCAATCCTAAACCACCAATAACTGACCAAATTACAATTTGCTGTCTACGATTTTTTTCACCTGCTAACGCCTTTTCTTTTTCTTGCTTTACTTTTAGTACAGCTTCTTTTTTTCCGAACTCATAATTCATTTGTGTTTGTATAGTTTTTTTTGTAGCTTCTTCATTGTAAATACTATCACGAATAATTATGTATGCCTTATAGTGCCTGAGTGCTTCCCCTGTCTCGTTGGTTTTTTCAAAGAGTTCGCTTAGTAATTCTTCAGAATCCTTAAGGACATCAAGTGCTCCTATTTCTTTCGAATTAATTAACCCCTGATTTAGATACTTTATCGCTTCTCTATACTTCTTTTGTTCCATCTGAAGTTTTCCTATATTATTATAGGACGAGGCAATATCCCTTTTGTTACCAATTTCTTCTCTAATTTTTAAGCCAGAGTTAAAATAATTTAATGCGTCGATATAGTTGTTTTGTTTGGCATATATGCAACCAATGTTGTCATATCCAGATGCGATTGCTTCTTTCCGCCCTGATTCAAGTGCTATTTTTAGTGCGTCGTTATAACTATTTAAAGCTTCTATATTTTTACCTTGAATATCGTAAATCATTCCAATGTTATTATAACAGGCAGAAATTCCATCTTTATTCCCAAGAGTTTTATACAATTCCAAAGCTGATAGGTGATTTTTTAAGGCTTCTGGATAGTTATTTATGCTTGAATTTACCAAGCCAATACAAGCAAAAGCATTAGCCATACCAGCGTTATTTTCAATTTGCTCATAGTTTTTTAGAACTTCATAATAATTTTTTATTGCTTCCGGATAATTAGCTTGGGCGTAATAAATTGCCCCTTTATTATAACACGCACCAGCAATTACATATTTGTTATTTACTTTTATCGCTAAGAACTTTGCATTGTTCGCATTAGCCAATGCATCCTTATAATTGCCTGCTCGCCACAAGATTTCAGATAAATCATTTAATATAACCATTCGGATGGTGTCATTTCTTTCTTTATTAAGAAGTAATTGGATAGAGTCTAATTCTCTGCTTTGTCCACTTAACACGAAGACAATAAAATATGAAAAAATTAAACCGAATATTCTTTTCATGGAAGTCTTTTAACGAATCTAATTATTGGTGTCGGGTATTTTTTGTTAACTTATTTCAGGACGAGACATTCATGCGCATTGTTGCTAACTTATTTATATGTATGATAAAATCATACATATCTACCCAAATTTGGGCTTATATGTATGAAAACAGTCATACAATATTTATCAAATATAAACTTTATTTACAAATCATCATTCTTCAGTTGACAGATTAAATTTCCAGCATATAGAGCAAAAAAATGGGCTTTCCTTTCGAAAAACCCACTTCTTTTTTTATCTTTTTATCAATTAGCAACGTTTGGTTTTCCAATATTATTGCAATAATTTATCTACCTCATGATTTAGTTTTCTTGGTATCGTTTTATAAATTTAGGAATTTAATTCCTAAATTTATAAATTGGAAATTAAGTTGTAAAAGATAAACGGGCAGGTAATTCTGCTCGTTTTAACCAGTTGTTTTTCTTGTCGTTTCTATTACAATTGGTATTATTTGGTAACCTGACTTTCTAACAATTCTTTCTCTTTATTCAGTGCTAAATTTTTTACAATATCATCTAGTAGTTTCTCAGTGCTTGGGTCTTTTCCTAATAGATAAGCCTTTTCGGCTGCTGGTTTTGCTTCTTCATATCTTTTTAGTTTGTACAACAAGGAGGCATAAGTATCCAGATATTCCCAATTATCCTCTTTTTCAATAGATTTAGCCGACCATTTAACCGCTTCGGTTAATACTATTGGGTTATTTATGTTTTCGTAAACTTTCCACGCAATGCTATTTAAAAAATCTGAATAATCACCCCTCTTATTATCTTCTATATATGACATGTAAAACAAGTTAAATTCTGATAAAAACTGAACAGTAGAATCATTTTGGGTTTCTAAGTACGATTGAATTCCTCCATTGTCATCATAAAATCTATTCATCAAATCAGTTTGTTTTTTCCCCCTCAAATAAACATCATAATTAAAATTTAGTGCCCATATTGACTTAGCTATATAATCGGATGATAAGAACGTTACTGTTAACAAACATAAAATAAAAACGGTTCTTTTTAAAAGTGAGCGAATTTGTTCTCGTTTCAGATAAGTGATTATTCCTGTAATTAACATCAAAGGAACTGACACATAAATAATAGCCCCAGCTCCTGGCCAGTGCATTCTCTTAAACAAGATAGCTATAAAAGTCAAGCTAATTGAAATACCAAGTAAATAACCCAGCCAAGTTGGTCCTTGTGGCACTTTTTTTACCATTAAAAAATAGACACACAACATGATAATGCTAGTAATTAGCATGGGGCCTGCTCCAGGCCAATGCATAGCTTTAAACATATACCCTAAAAAGAATAGAGCTAGAGCCATTTTGAATAAATACACTAAAAGTTTTTGAAAAGTAGCATAAGAACCAAAAGCATCTTCCGATTTTTTCATGTCATAATCAAATTCAATTGGAATAAACAAATTCAACAAATAATGAATGAACAAAAACATAAATCCTAATGCCATAATGGGCCCTCCACCAACAACCCTAAAAGTTCTCATTACAAGAGCCAATACTATTATACTCCAGCAAATGTAGTGTACTGGTTTATCTACCCGATAATAAAATTCTTGCATAGAAATGTAAAATGATTTTATTGCCG
>Ga0156332_1522_pt1 | contig 11876 bp, 11 predicted proteins | sample RifCSPlowO2_12_FD_107980 | JGI IMG/M metagenome (GOLD analysis project Ga0156332, IMG submission 107980) | Bacteroidetes bacterium RIFCSPLOWO2_12_FULL_31_6
AAAGAGGTAAATTTATAAATGGATTTACTTCTATTCTAATTATTTAAGAATTTATTATTAACAAGTTATAAATAAAATCAAGGATTTTGATTAGGTTATAAATTTAAAAATAAGTTCCTGTTCAAAACCTTTGCTTAATAAATACCTGTATAATTTCTCTTTTTCTTTTAATTTATCCTTTTCATTTAAAAGGGATTTCTTTTTGGTTATCAATTGTTTGATGGTTTTGAAATACGCAGCTTCTTCAATTTCATTTTCAATTGCTTCATCAATTTCTTTACCATAAATTCTTTTTTGATTTAATTCGGCTTTGATTTTTATTTTCCCCCATTTTTTAATTAAAAATTTACCTCTCACAAAAGCTTCAATGTATCTTTTTTCGTTTAAAAAATTTTGTTGTATCAATTTATCTATCAATGCATCCCAATCTTCTTTTTTTACATTCCAAGCCCTAAATCGGTTTTCTAAATCTAAAATACATCGTTCTTGAAACGAGCAATATCGCTTTGCTTTTTCAAAAGCTCTTTCACTCGACATATTTTTATAAAAGGTGGACATTTTTAAATTAATTTTACCAAAACAACTTTGAAGTTCAAAAATAAAGAATAGAATTACAAATCACATGAGTAAAACCAAAATATCCTTAAGTAAAGTATTCAAAACCATTATTTGGCCTCGCAGAAAAATGGTATTTGTTGGATTAATTTTAATTTTAATAAGTCGTGTTTCTGGATTAATTCTTCCAGGTGCAAGTAAATTTTTAATTGATGATGTAATTGCCAAACAAGATTACAACATGCTTAAAATATTGTTAACTGGTGTTTCTATAGCCATTGTAGTTCAATCACTTTCTTCATTTTTATTAACTAAAATTATGAGTGTTGAGGCTCAACGATTCATATCAGAATTAAGGGTTCAGGTGCAAAAAAAACTATTATCGCTACCCATTAGTTTTTTCGATAACAACAAAACTGGTGCGTTAGTTTCAAGGGTAATGCACGATGTAGAAGGCGTAAGAAACATTATTGGTACAGGTTTAGTACAATTGGTTGGAGGAATTTTCACCTCCATTGTTTCTTTAATTTTATTAATCAGCATTAGCCCATCTTTAACCTTATATGCGTTGATTCCTGTACTAATTTTTGGAGTCATTTCATTTTATGCGTTCAAAAAAATCAGACCAATTTTTAAAAACAGGAGAATCATCGAATCGGAAGTAACTGGTCGTTTAACAGAAACACTTGGAGGAATACGAATCATAAAAGGTTTTAATGCAGAAAAATATGAAACCACCATTTTTGAAAAAGGAGTAACCGCCATTTTTAACAATGTAAAATCAACCCTTACCACTTCTGCACTAATTTTTAGTTTAGCAACGCTGTTATTGGGTTTTGCTTCAATAGCTATTATGGGTGTGGGAGGTTATAAAATTATGACCAACGAATTAACTCTTGGTGATTTCCTTTCATTTACCCTTTATTTAGGATTTTTAATTGCCCCTATAGTTCAAATGAGTAACATCAGCACCCAATTAACTGAAGCATTTTCTGGATTAGACAGAACTGAAGAATTAATGAACTTGGCTGGTGAAAATGATGATACTAACCGAACAAAAAAACTAGAAGTTTTTACGGGAAACATTTCGTTTAAAAAAGTAAGTTTTGCTTATAAAGATAACAATGAAGTGATAAAAAATATTTCACTAGAAGCACCAACTGGAACAATAACGGCTTTGGTAGGTTCATCAGGTTCTGGAAAATCGACTTTAGCTGGGTTGGTGGCATCGTTTTTAAATCCAACTTCTGGCGAAATCTTCATCGATAATACCAACTTATCAACTGTAATTCTAGAATCATATCGGCAATATCTTGGTTTAGTTTTACAAGATGATTTTTTATTTGAAGGAACAATTAAAGAAAATATTTTATTCTCAAAGCCTGATGCTAGCGATGAAGAAATTAACAATGCTGTAAAAATGGCCTATGTAAATGAATTTACCGACCGTTTTGAAGATGGTTTAAATACTTTAATTGGCGAACGTGGTGTTAAGCTTTCGGGCGGACAACGACAACGTGTTGCTATTGCTCGTGCTATTTTAGCAAACCCAAAATTGTTAATTTTAGACGAAGCAACTTCTAGTTTAGACAGTGAAAGTGAACTATTGGTTCAAAAAAGTTTAGCTGAATTAATGAAAGGACGAACCACCTTTGTTATTGCTCACCGATTAAGCACCATAAAAATGGCACACCAAATATTAGTAGTCGAAAAAGGTGAAATTGTAGAAAGAGGAACACACGACGAACTCATCAAATCTCAAGGACGATACTTTAATTTATTTACCTATCAATCTAGAATTTAAAAGAAATTTGAAAATTTGTAAATTTGTAGCAAACTAAAAAATAAATGGACAAACGGTTTAATGACATTATTCAACTAATAAAACAATCTCGAACTAATGCCATAAGAGCTGTAAATGCTGAATTAATAAACTTGTATTGGAACATCGGTGAATACATCAGTAAAAAACTTGAACTCTCCGAATGGGGCGAATCTATAGTAATAGAGTTAGCCAAACATATTTTACAAAACGAACCCGATATTAAAGGTTTTTCAGACAAAAACCTTTGGAGAATGAAACAATTTTATGAAACCTACAAAGAATTACCAAAACTCTCAACATTGTTGCGAGAAATTAGTTGGTCGAATAATTTGGCAATTTTTTCAAGATGTAAGTCAATCGAAGAACGTGAATTTTATTTAAAGTTATCAAAACAAGAAAATTATAGTTTTCGAGAACTAGATCGACAAATTTCTGCCAGTCTATTTGAGCGAACGATAATTGGTAATTCAAAAATCTCAACAGCGTTGAGAGAAACTAATACCAATATTAATAATACTTTTAAAGACAGTTATATATTCGACTTTCTGAACCTTCCAGAACCACACAGCGAAAGTGCCTTGCAGCATGGACTTGTAAATCAGATTAAAGATTTTATTCTTGAATTAGGCAGAGATTTCTTATTCATTAGTAAAGAATATAAATTACAAGTTGGTAACAGCGATTTTTTCATAGACCTATTATTCTATCATCGTGGTTTACAGTGTTTAATAGCATTTGAACTAAAAACTGATAAGTTCAAACCAGACCATTTGGGACAATTAAACTTTTACTTAGAAGCTTTAGATAGAGATGTAAAAAAAACTAATGAAAATCCTAGTATTGGAATTTTACTCTGTAAGGACAAAGACAGTGAAGTTGTTGAATATGCTTTAAGCAGAAGCCTTTCGCCTACTATGGTTTCAGAATATAAAACACAACTACCTAACAAAAAATTATTACAACAAAAACTACAAGAATTGTTCGATAAGGAAAATGAAGAAAAACAGAAAACGGAAGAACAATCGCCTAATGACTAATTTCAAAACAACATGAAACTACAAAACTACGCTCAAGGAAAATGGGTAGAAGGAACAGGAAAAGACAAAGCCTTGTTTAATGCCATAACTGGAGAACAAATTTATTCTGCATCAAGCGAAGGGTTAGATTTTGCTGCCATGATGGATTATGCTCGGAAAATTGGTGGACCTGCTCTTCGAAGAATGACTTTTCAAGAACGAGGATTGATGTTAAAAGCATTAGCCATGCATTTGATGTCGTTAAAAGCAAAATATTATGCCGTTAGTGCAAAAACAGGAGCAACCAAAGTTGATAGCTGGATTGACATTGAAGGAGGCATCGGTAATTTATTTGCCAATGCGAGTTTGCGTCGCCAATTTCCTGATGAATCTTTTTATATTGATGGCGAAACCGCTCCACTTTCAAAGGGTGGAACATTTATTGGTCACCACATCATGGTTCCAAAGCAAGGCGTTGCCATTCATATCAACGCTTTTAATTTCCCAATTTGGGGAATGTTAGAGAAAATAGCTGTAAATTTTATGGCTGGTGTTCCCGCCATAGTTAAGCCTGCAACGTTAACTTCTTTTTTAACCGAAGTAATGGTTAAAGATATTATCGATTCTAAAATTTTACCAGAAGGTGCTTTGCAATTAATTTGTGGTTCAGCTAATGGTATTTTAGACCACGTAACCAACCAAGATGTGGTAACTTTTACAGGTTCTGCTTCTACTGGTAAAATGCTCAAAGCTCATCCCCGTTTGTTAGAAGAAGCCGTTCCATTTAATATGGAAGCCGATTCGTTAAATGCTTCTATTTTGGGTGAAGATGCCGTTCCAGGAACGGAAGAATTTGAGTTGTTTATTAAAGAAGTTCAACGAGAAATGACGGTAAAAGCAGGACAAAAGTGTACTGCCGTTCGAAGAATTATTGTGCCAGAGAAATTAGTTGAAGATGTTCAAATTGCTTTAGGAAAAAGATTGGCTCAAACTACCATTGGAGACCCTTCAGTGGAAGGTGTTCGCATGGGTTCTTTAGCAGGATTAGAACAAGTAAAAGAGGTTCGAGAAAAAGTAGAACAACTTTCTAAAACACAAAAAATGGTATTTGGAAACCTAGATAATTATGAAGTGATTGGTGCTGATAAAAACAAAGGAGCTTTTATGTCGCCTATTTTGTTTGTAAACGACAATCCTTTTGTAAATACCGATTGCCACAACATTGAGGCATTTGGACCTGTTTCTACCATTATTCCTTATAAAAATTTAGACGAAGCCATTGAATTAGCCAAGATGGGTAAAGGTTCGTTGGTTTGTTCAATAGTTACCAACGACGATAAAATTGCTAAAGAATTTGTCATGGGTGCTGCTTGTATGCACGGACGAATATTAATTTTAAATGCAGCTTGTGCTAAAGAAAGTACTGGACACGGTTCTCCAATGCCATTGTTAACACATGGTGGACCAGGAAGAGCAGGTGGTGGCGAAGAAATGGGAGGAAAACGAGGTATTTTACATTACATGCAACGAACTGCTATACAAGGTTCTCCAACCATGATAACTAAAGTAACCAATCAATATCAATATGGTGCGGAACAAACCGAATTCGATAAACATGTTTTCCAAAAATATTTTGAAGAAATACAAATTGGTGAAACCGTAATTACCAGAAAACATACGGTTACCGATGCCGATATTGTAAATTTTGCCAATGTTAGTGGCGACCATTTTTATGCTCATGTTGATGCCACTTCGTTAGAAGGAACTATTTTTGAACGTAATGTTGCTCATGGTTACTGGGTATTATCAAAAGCAGCAGGTTTGTTTGTTGATGGTAAAAAAGGTCCTGTTTTATTAAATTATGGTTTAGATGAATGTCGTTTTGTTAAACCTGTTTATCCAGGTATGACCATTGGTGTTCGTTTTACTGCGAAAGAAAAAATTTTGCAAGAGAAAAAAGAATTTAACAAGGATGAAGAAATTCCAAAAGGAATGGATATCAAAAAAGGAATTGTAAAATTCTTAGTAGATGTATATGACGAAACTGGTGAAACAGTAGCTTTAGCAACAATTTTAACAATGGTAAAATTTAAAAATCAAGATTAATATGTTAAACTCACTTACTCCAAATTTAATGGTAAACAATGTGGAAGAAACCATTGAATATTATACCGATATTTTAGGTTTTACGTTGCTAAAGACTGTTCCAGAACATGGAAACCCTGATTGGGCAATGGTAAAACGTAACGACGTGGTATTGATGTTTCAATCGGCTAAAAGTTTAAAAGACGAGTTGCCCAAACTAAAAGCACAAAAACCTGGTGGTGGATTAACTTTTTACATTAAAGTTGGCAAGATAACAGAACTTCATGAAGAATTAGTAGATAATGAAGTAGAAATTATTTCCGATTTAGAAAGTACGTTTTACGACACCATCGAGTTTTCGATAGTTGATATCAACGGTTATATTTTAACATTTTCAGAAGAAAAATAAAACAAGTGGTGTGTGCCGAGTGTTGGGTGATGAGAATTCACTCTACACTCATCACCCAACACTCAACACTTAACAATATGACAGCAACAGAACAAGGCTCAGTAGAAATTTTGGTTAACGAAAAAGGAATTGCAACGATTGAATTCTTTCATCCTATGAGTAATTCTTTACCAGGAAAAATTCTAAACAAACTAGCAGAAACAATAACCGAAGCAGGAAAAAACAATGCTATTAAAGTTATCATACTAAAATCGAAAGGTGATAAAGCTTTTTGTGCAGGGGCAAGTTTTGATGAGTTGATTTCCATCAACGATTTAGAAACCGGAACGAAATTTTTCTCAGGTTTTGCTCACGTAATCAATGCTGCTCGTAAATGCCCAAAATTAATTATAGGTCGCGTTCAAGGAAAGGCAGTTGGTGGTGGTGTTGGAATGGCTAGTGCCGTTGACTTTTGCTACGCAACAAAAGATGCTTCTGTAAAATTAAGTGAATTGGCTGTTGGTATCGGTCCTTTTGTGGTTGGTCCTGCTGTAGAGCGTAAAATTGGCACGTCAGCAATGAGCATGTTAGCCATAAACGCTACCGAATGGTACAGTGCCGATTGGGCGAAAGAAAAATCGTTGTATGCCGAAACTTTCGAAACGATAGAAGAGATGGATGCAGCCATCGAAATTCTTGCCACCAAATTAGCAAACTCAAACCCAGACGCGATGAGTATGCTAAAACAAATATTTTGGCAAGGCACAGAACATTGGGATACTTTATTGATTGAACGAGCAGGAATAAGCGGTAAATTGGTGCTGTCTGATTTTACTAGAAATGCAATTAATGTTTTTAAGAAAAAGTAAATTTTAATTTACCGATTCATTTCCTTTTGCACCACCAACTACGTAAGAATCGTATTTTGCTGGTTTCATTTGTACGTGCTGACCAAATGTTTTGCTAAGTTGATTATTCATTATTTCTAAAACTAAATTTAGTTTTTCTATATTTTCTACTTCTCCTCTATAAACACTGTCTTTCATTCCATTCTCACGTTGCACAAAGTGTACCCACTCGTATTTTTTATCTACTCTTTTTTTTGCTAATAATTTGTAAACACCTATTTCAGTAATAGACAAACTAATCCACATACCAGCAATTTCTTCTCCTTTCGACACATTCATCATAGCAGGTATTTGTGATTTATTCGAACTCATATTAATCAGTTTTTAGATGTATTTCCTATCCAAATGTAAACAAAAATCAACCAATCACCTCTCTCAACATTCCCAACGCAGCAACGGCAGAGCGTTCAATGTTTACGTTACGTAGTTTTCCAAAAGTAAACAATTTGCTTACCACATTGTTTTTAGTAGCAACCGCTATCCAAACCGTTCCTACAGGTTTTTCGGGTGTTCCGCCAGTTGGTCCTGCCACACCAGAGGTAGCAACAGCATAATCGACATTAAACTTTTTAAGTACCCCAGCAGCCATTTGTTCCACTACTTGCTGACTCACTGCTCCGTAGTTTTCAATATCGGTAGGGTTTACACCCAATTCGTTAATTTTAATTTCGTTGGCATAACTAATTACCGAGCCTTTAAAATAATCGGAACTACCCGAAATACTGGTAATTAAATGAGCTAAATATCCACCTGTACAGCTTTCGGCAGTAGCCAAAGTAGCATTTTTTTGTTTGAGCAATTTGCCAATCACTTCTTCTAAATTACTGTTGTCAGTCGAATAAATATTATTGGGAATAATTTGCATCAATTTGACTACTTGCTCATCTACTTTATGTTGAACCTCTACCCTATCTTTACCTTTTGATGACAATCTTAACTTCACTCTTCCAGGCGATGGCAAATAGGCTAATTTTATGGTGGTGGGAAGTTGGTTTTCCCAATCAGCAATAACTTCCGCTAATTTCGATTCGGGCAAACCTTGAGTCAACACCATTTGATGTACAATTTCTGGCAACACATATTTTTGTTTTAACCAAGGAATAACGGTATCAGTAATCATGGCTTTCATTTCAAACGGAACACCAGGCATAGCAGCTACCACTTTATTTTCACGTTCGAACCACAAACCTGGTGCTGTTCCGTTGGGATTGCGTATCACTTTACAATTATCAGGCACCAAGGCTTGTCGTTTGTTATTTTCGTTCATTTCAAAACCTCTGCCCAAAATCATTTTTTCAATGTCAGCATAAACAGTTACATCAACCACCAGTTTTCCACCAAAATATTCGTTCAACACAGGCATGGTTAAATCGTCGCTGGTTGGTCCTAAACCACCTGTAATCAACACCACATCGCTATTACTCAACACTTCGGTTAAGGTTTTTACAATATGTTCTTTGTTATCGCTAATTGAAGTATGTTGACGCACCGTAAAACCAATTTTATCTAATTCGGCAGCTATCCAAAAAGCATTGGTATTTAAGGTTTGACCTATTAATAGTTCGTCGCCTATCGAAATAATATCTAAATTCATGGGGCAAAATTAAGATTTACTCTTAGTGCATTTAAAAGAATTTTCAATGAAATTGTTTAATGTTAGTTAAAATCTCATTAAAACTCACCCCTACCCCCTCTCTTGAAAGAGAGGGGAAAGTCACGCTGAAAGCTTGACAGGGGTGAGTCTAATAGCTACAAAACTAAAATAGAATTTAAGCTGATGTTTTAAAAAATATCTTTTACTTACTTTTGAAGTCCATCAAGAATAAACACATGAAAAAATCAATAATAGCAGCTATTTCAATTTTTACTTTGGTTAGCTGTGCGGAAATGACCTCTGTAATGGAACAAGTAAACACAGGAACATCAACGCCAAGTTTAACCAACGACGAAGTCATTCGTGGTTTACGTGAAGCATTAACGATAGGAACAAATAATTCATCGAGTTTAACTTCTAAACTGGACGGTTTTTATAAAAATCCTGAAATTTTTATTCCTTTTCCTCCAGAAGCCATTAAAGTAAAAAACAAAGTGGAAGAATTGGGTATGAAAAAACAAGTGGATGAATTTGTAATGACTTTAAACCGTGCTGCGGAAACTGCCACTTTAGAAGCTGCCCCAATATTTGTGAATGCCATTAAAGAAATGACCATTGCCGATGGTTTTGCCATTTTAAGAGGAAACGATAATGCAGCTACACAGTATTTAAAAGATAAAACTACAGCTCAATTAAAAGTAAAATTCAACCCGATTGTAAAAAATGCTATTCAAAAAGTAGAAGTAACCAAATACTGGAATCCAGTAATTAATACCTACAATAAAATTCCATTTATCGAAAAAATGAATCCCGATTTGGAAGACTACGTTACTACCAAAGCAATGGACGGATTGTTTTTAATGATAGCAAAAGAAGAAACGAAGATTAGAAAAGACCCTATGGCTCGTGTAACCGATTTGTTGAAAAAAGTTTTTCAATAAAAAAATCTCATCACCCACCACCCACAACACATCACTCAATGAAAAACCCTTGGAAAACAAAAAATAGCAAATTAAAATACGAAAATCAGTGGATTAGCGTAACCGAACATCAGGTAGTAAATGCTGCTGGAAATGATGGAATTTATGGGACAGTTCATTTTAAAAATATTGCTATTGGAATAATTCCCTTAGATGAAAACAACAACACGTGGCTGGTTGGTCAGTTTCGTTATCCGTTAAACCAATACAGTTGGGAAATTTGTGAGGGTGGAGGAAAATTAAATGTTGATACGTTAGATTCTGCTAAAAGAGAATTGATGGAAGAGTTGGGAATAAAAGCCAAAAACTGGACAAAACTGTTAGACATGCATTTAAGCAACTCGGTTTCTGATGAAGTTGGAATTATTTATATAGCTCAAAATCTATCATACTTTAATCCAGAACCTGAAGAAGATGAAGTACTCCAACTTAAAAAAATCAGTTTAAACGATGCTTTTGAAATGGTAATGAATGGAGAAATTACCGACAGTTTAAGTGTTGCAGGAATTTTAAAAACAAAAATTCTAGTGGATAAAAATCTTATTTAAAAGTACATGAAGGCGATAAAACCAATATGGATTGTAGTTATTTTATCGCTCTTTACCTCTACTTTTTTAAATCAATTAAATTTAAACCATCTTCCAAATGAAGGTCTTCGAGAAGGTGAAACCGTAAGAACCAATGATGATTTAAGCTATTTAAGACCTGCTATCCATTTTTACAAAACTGGAATTTGGAAAGACGAAATTAAAGGTGATTTAAGTTATTTTTTACGACCTCCTGGTTATGGTGCAATCTATTATCTTACTTTAGTTATTAATCCTAATCGTCCACTTTTGGTTTTAAAAATAATTCAAGTACTACTTTTTTCAATTTCTGTATATTGCCTTTACTTTATTGCTCTTTCTTTTTTACAATTTAAAAACTTAGCTTTAGTTGTTGCCATTCTATATGGAATCACTCCTTTAGCTAGTAATTTTTTATTCTACACTTTAACCGAAGGTGTAACTCCTTCAATAGTTATTTTTTATTTCTTTTTTTTACTAAAAGCAAAAAATCAATCCCAACCAAAAAATAAATTTTTATATTTTACTTTATCAGCATTTATTTTCTCCACCTTATTTATTATTCGACCAGTACTAGGAATATTTATCGGATTGATTCCTTTAACTGTTTTTCTTTCGTATGATTTAATCAAACATAAAATTATTTATAGTATAATTTTTATTGTATTTGGATACAGTTTTATGGGCTTTTGGCAGTATCGAAATTACAAGTTAACCAACCAATACATTGGCTTACACCCCATTTATTATGCCGATAATAATTCAATTTACCGACCTACTTTACAAGAATTTTGGAATTTTACTCTGGGTTGGGCTGAAGATGGTTCAACCGTTCATTCTTACATGTTGCCATTTTGGGAGAATACCATAAAAGGTGATACCACTAAAACATATATAAATGCCATCATCAATAAATTTCCCATTTACGTACAGCAATATTTTGGAAAAGAAAGATTAACCGATGTTTTAACCAATTATCAAAAATCAATTTTATATCAAAAAAAGTTTTATGACAGGCATGAAACAATGCCATTAACCAAAATTGAAATTGAAACAACAACTGTTTTACAACTTCAACAGTTGGTTTCAGAATTTAAAAAAGAATTTTGGTTTACCTATTACATTAGCTCACCAGTTAAAGTGTATGCTAAAATGGCTTTTCATTCCAATTTATCGTTGTACATTTTTCAAAAAACTTATCGAGGAAATTTCTTTATGGAATCATTACGATGGTTTTCATTTTTAATACATTCAGCAAGTTTCATTTCCATTTTTTTGGTTTTATTTTGGTATAAAAAAATTAATTTTTTGCCCTATTCCATCTACTTATTCTCTTTTATTTATTTATTTTATCTGAGTTTCTTTCAACGAGGTATTGAAGAACGTTACACACTACCTATACTATCTATTTTATTGATTGCATTTTTCAACAGTTATCTCTTTGTACGAGAAATTTTATTACAAAAAACGAATAAATATAAAAAACATTAACTCTGCTCAATATCATGTTTTTTTTTAACCTTTTATTTGGTAACTTCGTTGGCGTTAAATAACTTTAAAATATTATCATGAAAATATTAGTATGTATTAGTAAAGCCCCTGATACCACATCAAAAATTTCATTCGCTGACGGTAGCACAAAATTTGATGAAAATGGAGTTCAATTTATTATCAATCCGTTCGACGAATGGTATGCATTAGTTAGAGGATTAGAATTAAAAGAAGCTAATGGTGGTAACGTAACCGTTTTAAATGTTGGTGCTGCCGATAACGACCCTATTATTAGAAAAGCTCTTGCAATTGGTGCTGATGATGCTGTAAGAATTGACGCAAAAACAGACGATGCTTTATATGTAGCAAAACAAATTGCGGCTTATGCCAAACAAAATAGTTTCGACCTATTACTTTTCGGAAAAGAAACCATAGATTATAACGGTTCTCAAGTTGCTGGAATGGTTG
>Ga0156332_1307_pt1 | contig 11577 bp, 13 predicted proteins | sample RifCSPlowO2_12_FD_107980 | JGI IMG/M metagenome (GOLD analysis project Ga0156332, IMG submission 107980) | Bacteroidetes bacterium RIFCSPLOWO2_12_FULL_31_6
AATGCCGAAATGTTGTTTTGCTCATAGAATAAGAGCATGGCTTTTTTGTAATCAATAGAATCTACTGTTCTAAATGAAATTGGGCAATATTTATGGTTCATTAAAATAGCATTACTTATAATTCTGGCAGTTCTTTTATTACCATCCATAAATGGTTGAATGTATGATATTAAAACTAATGCTAATAAAGTTTTTTCAAACACATTTTCTTTTGAATTGATAAGTTGACACATGTTAGCAAGTGCATCAGCAATTTGAAATTCATTATCAAGTGGTTTATAGTTGGTACCCGATATACCAACTCTTCTTTTTCGTAGGTTTCTATCAATAGCTAATTCCTTAATTAAGATACTATGAATATCTTCGATTTTCTGAACAGAAAGTGGTGTTAAATAATCATGGTGTTTAATAATAAAATCTAAGGCTTCTTTATGATTCAAAAGCATCACGGCTTCCTCTTTTGTTTTTCCAGAAGCAGTTTCTTTTTCTTTTAAGAGTTTTTCCGTTTCTAGAAGTGAGTAGGTGTTTCCTTCTATTTGAGACGATTTCCAGCTTAAATCAATTGCTAAACGCTCTAATTCTTTCAAATATTCTGATTCGGTAAGTTGAGTTATATTGTTTTTATAGGTGTTTTGAAGTTGGTTGAGTTGAGTTATTTCAATAGTTGTAAATAGGTTGTTTTTTGCCAATACTTCCGACATTAAACTAAAGTCGAAACCTTCTTTTATTATTCTTTCGTCAATTTCTTTTTTATAATAATCTGTTACATCAATAGGTTGAAGTAGCTGATAAGAAGAGGAAATGAAATACTTTGTTCCTTTTCCTTGTCCTTTTGTAGTAACAAGATTTTCGGCAGTTAGTTTTGATAATATACGCTTAACAGTAGCGTAACTAATGGAATTCGACAAACTTTCATGAATCTCTTTTGAAGAACATGCTTGTTTACTTTTTAAGAATTCTATTACTTCTGTTTCGTTATAGCTTAACATCGGTTATTGCTTTAGGCTCACAAATATACATTTTGTAGCTCAATAATGGATGTTTTTGAGCTTTATTTAGCCCTAATATGAGCCATAAAATAAAAAAGCGAGAATTTCTTCTCGCTTTTTTTGTTATTTCGTTTTCACCACAAACTCCACACGTCTATTGAGGCAAATAATAGCTAATAAGCAGCTTTAAACTGCTCTAAAAATCGAACATCACCTTCAGAATAAAGCCTTAAATCATTCACCTTAAATTTTAACATGGCTATTCTTTCGACTCCCATTCCAAAGGCAAAACCACTATATTTTTTACTATCAATTCCACAGTTTTCCAACACATTTGGATCAACCATGCCACAACCTAATATTTCTAAAAAGCCAGTGTATTTACAAATATTGCATCCTTTACTATTACATACAGAACAAGAAACGTCCATTTCTGCACTTGGTTCGGTAAAAGGAAAATACGATGGTCTTAATCTAATTTTAGTTTCTTCGCCAAACATTTCTTTGGCAAAATAGAGTAGTGTCTGCTTTAAGTCTGCAAAAGAAACATTTTCGGCAATATACAAGCCTTCTACCTGATGAAAAAAACAGTGTGCTCGAGCAGAAATTGCCTCATTACGATATACTCTTCCTGGAGAAATTGTTCTGATGGGCGGTTTGTTATTTTCCATCATTCGAACTTGAACTGAAGAAGTATGTGTTCTTAATGCCATTTCTCCTGTTTCACTTTCAACAAAAAAAGTATCTTGCATGTCTCTTGCCGGATGCTCTGGTGGAAAATTTAAAGCGGAGAAATTATGCCAATCATCTTCAATTTCAGGACCTTCAGAGACTGTAAATCCTATTCGCGAAAAAATATCAATAATTTCATTTCTTACGATAGTTATTGGATGTTTGCTTCCTAATTTTATTGGAGTAGCTGTTCTACTTAAATCTGATTGATCAGTTGACGAGGTTTCGCTACTTGATAATTTTATAGTAAGCTCATCTATTTTATGTTGAGCATTTTCTTTAAGGGTATTCATCAATTGACCAATTTCTTTTTTTTGGTCATTTGGTACATTTTTAAAATCGGAAAATAAAGTTTTAAGTTTGCCTTTACTGCCCAATAAACTAATTCTGAATTCTTCTATTTGTTCCTTCTTTTCCGCTGTAAACTCTTCAACTTCCTTTAGTAGTTCTTTTATTTTATTTTTCATTAGCTACTTTTTAACAATCTTTATGGTCATTTTAATGTCTTCTTTTGGACGATCATTTCTATCTTTTTCTACAGCAGCAATTTTATCAATTACTTCAAAGCCTTCTAAAACTTCACCAAAAACAGTGTAGTTCATATCTAATTGTGGTGTTCCACCTTCAGTTTCATATACTTTGTATTGCCCTTCTGCATAAGTATTCCCGGTTCGTTTGGTCATCTTATCTAACTCTTCTTTATTATACTTCTTCCCTTGAACAATATAAAACTGACAACCCGAAGATTCTTTTTTTGGATTTACATCATCTCCCTGACGTGCAGCTGCCAATGCTCCTTTTTTATGAAAAAGTGTGGTATTAAATTCTGCAGGAATAGTATAACCAACATCTCCTTCACCAAGCGGTACTCCATTGGCAGCATTTTTCGAATCAGGGTCTCCTCCTTGTATCATAAATTCTTGTATAATTCGATGAAATAAAGTGTTGTTATAAAATCCTTCGGTTACTAATTTAATAAAATTATCTCGATGTTTTGGAGTTTCATTATACAGTGCTAACTTAATATCTCCGTAAGTGGTAGAGATGATTATTTTAACTTGTTTTTCACTTTTTTGGGCTAAACAACTGATATTAATGACCGTTATCAATGTTAATAAGGTAGAAAATATTTTCTTTTTCATGATTATTTATTATATTTGTTGATTACAATATTAAGAAAGATATGAAACATAAACATTTATTTTCTTTTGGAGTTTTAGTAATTTCTTTAATTCTCCTTGTTGCTTGCAGTAAAAAAGACAGAGGTCCTCGTTTAATTGTTCATGTACAGGAAGTAGATGGAACTCCTGCCGCTGGGGCAATTGTTCATGCTTGGCCAGGACCTGATGCAGGTCAACCAGGCAGTGTAATAAATGACGAATTAATGGATCAAACAACTTCATCTGATGCTGCTGGAGAGGCTACTTTTGATTTTAAATTTTCTGCTGTTTTGGATGTTGATGTTATTTATTATAAGAATTATTTAGATTCTTTGTTAAACCCAGTTGTTGACACTTTGTATGGTCACAAAGTTGTTAAAATTGAAGAAGTTCGGCAAAAAAGTTCTGAAAATAATTACCGAGAAACAGTTGAGGTAAAATAATTGTCAATTACAAATTAAAGTAGTTAATAATCGCGTTTTTTAAGAAAATTTCTTGATTATTTCCTTGTAATTCATGGGGTAGTTTTTTAATGTTTTTGTAATGAGGCCAACCCTCATCATCTTTTCCAATATATTGATAATACCCTAATTTACCTAGCACGGTACAAATTCCGATATGAATAATATCTAATTTCTCTTCCTTCTCATACTCATTCCTCCCTTTTCCTAATTCTTGTAGCCCGATAATAAAGAGAATAGTTTGTTCATCCAATTTTTCTCCGAAGCGTTGTAATACTAGTTCTTCAACTTTATTCCAGTTAGTAGTAAATTCATTATTCATCTGGTAAAAGTAAGTACTTATTCTCTTTTGTATCAACAATTTGATTTTAATAAATTAATAAATGTCTAAGTATTGTTCGTGTCTATTGAAGTAGTTTTGTTCAATGAATTATTTCGATATCATTATCATTATTCCTTTGTTATGGGGAGCTTTTAAAGGTTTTAAAAAGGGATTAGTAATCGAGTTAGCTTCTATTGTTGCTTTAGTTTTAGGAGTTTGGGGTGGCATAAAATTTGCTTCTGTTTCTGCAAAATATTTGGGTGAAATGTTTGATATTTCAGTAAAAATTATGCCCTTAATTTCTTTTGCCGTTACATTTTTACTAATCGTTATTGTAGTTTTTGCATTAGCCAAATTACTCGAACGATTTATTAAAATGACCTCCATTGGTTTTGTAAATAAGTTGGTAGGAGCAGTATTTGGAACATTAAAGTTTGGTTTAATTATCAGTATTATTATCAACCTAGTTAATAATATTAATGAAGAAATTACAGTTGTGGAGCCAGAAATGAAAAACACATCGTTGTTATATCAGCCTATCAGTAAAATTGCGTTAATAGTTTTTCCTGGAATAAAAGAGATTAATTTAAAAAATATGACTGAAGATAAGCCGGTCTACTAATTCATTTCCATGTTATTATAATTGCTATACTTATCGGTTATAAGTTCTGTTTATTATTGTTTTAACTCTTGTTACAAAAGTGCTATTGGCTAATAAAGCACTATAACGTGACCTGTTTCTCTAATATTGGTAAAATTAATACTATTTTTACCAACCAGCCTCCAAACATAAACTCCAGCTGGAACAAGTTGATTATTTACTTTTCCATCCCATCCATTTTTTTGATTAAATCCTTCAAAAATTGCCTCACCCCAACGATTAAATACGACTAACTGATAATCCTCAATATCAAAATCACAAACAGGACCGAATGAATCATTCAACCCATCACCAAAAGGGGTAAATGCATTTGGAACAAATATTTCATATTCCCACTCTATATAAACATTTAATTTATCATTTGCTTCACAGCCATTATCATCAATAACAGTTACTTGAATTGTTGTGTTGTTATGTGGTGAAAAGGTTTGAGAAGCACAACCTAAACAGCTAAAAATTTCTTCGGGCAACCAATTATACATACCAGAACTACCAGTAGCTATTAATGTCACTTCTTCTCCTTCATTTATAGAGATGTCTATTCCTAAACTAATGATGGGATTTTGATTTACAACTATAGTACTCGACTTTGTATCTGTTCCGAAACTATTAGTTGCTGTTAGTTCAATTGTATAAACACCATTTGTATTAAAACACACATTTTGAGGGTTTTGTGATGTTGAATATGTAGGTGTTCCTCCTGCAAAAACCCAATTCCATGAATCAGCTTCAACACTCAAATCAGAAAAGTTTATACAATCCCCTTCACAAATTTCATTATCATTTGATGTGAAATCAGCAATTGGTGGATTACATGCTGTAACATTTATTGTGATGGTTGTATCGTCAATACCAAAATTATTTACAACACTAAGAGTAACTGTATTAACTCCCAAAGTATTAAAACAAATTGACCCTGGATTTTGTCCGCTAAAAGAGGAAGGTGAACCCCCTGAAAAAGTCCAATTCCATGTGCTTATGTTATTACCTAAACTATTATCAGTAAAGTTTATACAATCTCCTACACATATATTTGTTTGAGAAGGAACGAAACTTGCCACAGGACACTTGTGCAATTCCCTACATTAATAGTTAGATTAGAAGAACTCGTATTCCCTGAACAATCTGTAATAACAAGTGTGGTGGTATAGTTTCCAGCTGAAGAATAACAAACTTGAGGAGGAGTTAATCCTGAAAATACAGCGGGTATTCCTCCCTGAAAAGTCCAATCGTATGATACGGCAGGACCAACACTTAAATTGGTGTAAGAAACACAATCATTTACACAAATAGTACTATAAGATGCACTTGCATTTGCCGTCAAAACTGCTCCACAAGTGTTGGTGGTTTGTGTAGGATAATAACAGGTTGGAAGTCCCAAGCCACACTCTCTTGGGGTCGTATAAGCATTTAATTGTAAGTTACTCGCAATAATACCACTTAAGTTTGGATTTTGGAGAACCTGAATATTTCGGGCATAATACATGGTTGAAGTTTGAGAATCATAATAATCACAGCCACTTGAAACATAAATTTTATTATCTGGTCCTCTCATAATTGCAGCAGGTTCGGTAACATTATACGTTGCTTTACTCATAGCAATAGTTGTTGGATTATTGCTAGTTACATCAAATTGATATAGGAAATAATCAGACACATATAGTTTTGTTCCATCATCAGAAAATTCTATACCATAACCACCTGTAAACCCTCCAGTTTGAACAGTGATTGGAGGACATAATAATCCATTTTGATTATCAAAATCAAATATCTCAAATGCAGTATCTACATTGATGACAATCTTCTTGCCATCTTTTCTGCATGTCATACCGATAGCATATATTTAATAGTCCAATAAATTGGACTAAAATCTATTGCATCGGCATTAACCATTGTACATTTATAAAATAGTATTGGACTATTTTATAAATACAATTGGTATTATACAAAATTTTCTAAAATTCGTTGCCTGTCTTCATTTTCTTTATCGTTTTTATGGTACAATTCAATAAAAACAATTTTTTGTTCTTCTTCAAAATGAGCATAAATTAAACGTAACCCTGAATTTACTCCCCGTCCTTTTAATGCTTTACAAGCCATTTTTTTAACTTTAATGATGCATGTTTCTAAACCTAAATTATCAATCCGAAAGCTAAACGGTGGACTTGCACCAGGTTCATCATTCAAATCTAACTTTACTACTTCTATATCGTCCTTTAACGTTCGGTATTTTTTTAGAAGCTTTTTTAAATCTTTTTGAAATTCGTCTAATTCTTCAAAAAATATCTTCTTGGTCTTCTTCATATACTCTAACTGAATAAGGAGGTCTTCTATAAAATGCCAGTTCGTAATTTATTTCATTGTTATTTTCTGTTGCTTTCCAAGGTTTGTCGCCATGCGAATAGTCACTTATCATAGCAGCAGACCAATCGCTCATTTGTTCAATAACTTTGTCAATTACTTCTTTTTCGGCACCATTAATAAGTTTTAAATCAGGGTTAACCAAAGGAATATAGCGGGTTTGTAACTTACCAAAATAAGGAGTCTTAATCCGTTCAATTTGATTGCTTTCTATCATTTGATTAATAATGGTATCCAATCTTTGAGGTACGGGTCCGTAAGGTAATTTGCGATATTTTGCACCAGTTAAATGTTCTTCAAAAAGTTCGTAGTAATTAAAATCCGAAAAATAAAGTAATTTATAAAGAACAGTTTCGCCAACATTTGGTTTGCCAGCACATTTTTTTAATATATACAGCAGCACATTTTTAAATTTGTTTATTTTTAAAGTTGGGACAGAAATACGTTCTTCCGTTTTGGTTGATTTTTTTTCGGATACTGATTCTACTTTATCGTTAACAGAAAAATTTGTTGACATAAAATCGTCAAAAGAAAACTCCAAAACCATAGCTAAGTTTTGCAATTCAAGAATATTAACACTTCTATTCCCTAACTCCATCTGAGCCAAAGACGGTCTTGATATTTTGACACGTTGAGCCAAATCTTCCTGAGACAAGCCTTTCGTTTTCCGAAGTAGCGTAATTCGCTGTCCAATTTGTTTTTGTGATAATTTCGTATTCATCTCGATTTTTATTTTCTTGATTATGAGTACAAATATATAAAATGTTTTAATATAAAACAATTAAATGATTCATATTAGAACAATCGTGGATTCCAAAACCAAGCAATTAAATCTGATTTTTTAAAGTGATTTTACAAACATCGTAAGGATAATTATTATAGTGTGTTCTTTCCTTTCTTAAACAAAAGTACAGCCGAACAAGCTTCATCGAACATTATATTCTACGCATAATTTTGTAGTTTTACTGTAAAATCTACCCACAGATTAAACCATTATTCGATTTGCCCATCTAATAAATAAAATTAAACTTTACAACATGGTGAAAAAAATTGTTATTATTTGTGCTGTCCTTTACAATTCTATTACTGGTGTGTTTGCACAATTACCACCCGTAGCACAGGCATTATATGATTCGGCTTATGCCCAAGATTCAGTAATTGTGAATTTTGCCTTAACAAATGGAGCACAAATACTTGCTACTCCTGAAGGAAATTCATTTTATATACAGTGGTTTCCACCGGCTGCAATTCCAAACGCAACACCCCTTATTGCAACATTACACGGTTCGGAGTGTAATGCTTTCATGGAATTTAAAAGTTGGCATCAACAAGCCCTGCAGCATGGCTGTGGAATAATAGCTCTTCAATGGTATCGATATCGCCCCAATCCACCCAATGATTACTTTCCCGATGATACCCTTTATAGTTATTTTGATTCCGCATTAACTAATATTAATTACCCTTTTGGCAAAGTGCTGCTTCATGGTTTTAGCCGTGGTTCTGCCCGTTCGTATGCAATTATATTTAAGGATATTCAAAGTGGAAATAATTATTTCTGTACTACTATTTCTAATGCAGGTGGTGCAGATGCCAATTATCCTTTGTACGACTCCATCAATACAGGTGTATTTGGACTTAATGTTTTGCAGGCAAGCATTGGAATTTATTTTGTGGTGGACAAGATACAATTGTAGGGTGTGCTAAAATGACAGACACACAAACGTGGCTGCAAGGGCAAGGAGCTACTGTTGATATATTTATACAAGACACTGCCTTAGACCATAATGGTTTTCAGTTGCCATCAAGTTTTGCTTACAAAGATTCTATTCTGGATAATTATCTCTTATGCTATAACGGAACATTGTCGGTGGAAGAAGAACTAAATAAAACAAACATTAGTGCTTTTCCAAATCCGTTTACTTCGCATACAATTTTGCAGTCAGACAATCCTTTCGAAGATGCTACGCTCACGGTTTATAATTCTTTAGGGCAGATAGTAAAGCAACCAAATCATCTCTCTGGACGGGCAATCACTTTTCACCGAGACAACTTACCAAGCGGACTGTACTTTTTTCGCTTAACACAAGACCATAAAATAATCACAGTAGGCAAATTAGTAATCACAGACGACTGACAAAAGTAATTGGATTTTGAGTTGGTTTAATCCTTTACAAACTTCTGTATAATAGTACTATTTTCAGTAATCAATTTAATAAAGTAAATACCTTTTGATAAATCTGAAACATTAATGATGTTGGATTTTGGAAGATTTGATTTTACAGTTTTCCCTGTGATGTCGATGATAAATGTTTCTTTGATGACTTGTTGACCTATATCAATCGATAATAGATTGGTGGTTGGATTAGGATATATAACAAAATCTGATTCATTATTATTTTCTTCAACTCCAACAGTTGAGGCAAGTTTTAAAACAAAAAATCCTGTTCCAGTCCCTGTATTTAAATTATAAACCCCAGCACCTGGATTAAAATCAGCCACTCCACTATACCATCCTGTACAATAAACTTTTCCAGAAGTTCCAACTGTAATAGAAAGACCTTCATCAGAATTGGATCCACCAACTGATCCGACCCAATTTAAACCACCATTTTCACTTAGTTTTTGAATATAAATATCCCCGCTACCAACTGCTGTTATTAGGGTTGTCCCAAAATTAGGATCAAAATCTACAGTTCCATCGAACTGACCAATTAGGTACAAATCATCTGAAGCATCTACTGCTATTCTATTAACTGATTCAAGTGCTGTTCCACCAAAAGATTTTGCCCATAATAAACTTCCTATAGAGTTAATTTTTAATACAAAAACATCAGAAAGCCCAACTGGAGATAGACTTGTTATTCCTGAGTCAGGATCAAAATCTGTAGTTCCAAAATAAAAACCTGCAATATAAATATTCCCTGAAGCATCTGTTACCATAGAGATAGCATTTACAGTTTCTGTTGCAGTAGTATTACCAAAAGATTTTGCCCAAACAAAATCACCATTAATGTCTAATTTTTGAATAATAACATCTGCATTTCCTCCATCATTAGTTATGTTAAATACACCTATTCCAGGATCTAAATCTACTGTGTCAATGCCACCTATGCCGCCTAATACATAAATATTTCCATTATCATCTAATTGAATATCACTACTACTAGGAGCCCCTCCCTTCATTTGTTTTACCCATAAAAAATTGCCATTTAAATCCAATTTTAACACATAATAATCACGACCCCAACCTGTAGATATTAGATTAAATATTCCTATACCAGGGTCAAAATCTACAGTATCTAGAAATGTTCCTGTTAAAAATAAGTTTCCATAAGCATCCATAACCATTGCACTAACCCAATCATCTTCATTTCCACCAAAAGTTTTTACCCAAAGAAAATCACCATTAACATTAAGTTTTAATACAAAAAAATCAGACCAAAAACTAGTGCCAAGTGCTGTTTTATTAACCACGCCAATTCCAGGGTCAAAATCTACAGTTCCACGAAAAATTCCAGTTAAATATACCTCACCTGTAGAGTTTACAATAATTCCATAACCTTCAGAAAGTGAACCTTCAATGGTCTTTACCCACAATAAATTACCATTGGAATTCAATTTCTGAATAAAAACATCATTTCCTGTTGAAGTAATATTATTAACTCCAGCTCCTGGATTAAAATCAATTGTCCCATCAAAATTGCCTAATGTATATACATTCCCAAACGCATCTGTTGTAATTGACTGCCAAATTGAATTTGATACATTTCCAGACATAGATACTGCCCAATTAAGATTAGGAACTTGTGCTTTTGAAATGGTTATTTGATGAAGAATTATAGCTATTATGGATAGAATTTTTTTCATTATCACCTTAATTATATGTATAAATATAACAAATAAATTTCTAATCTACAACTATAATTTGATTAATGGTGCATTTTAATATAAAGAGTTGCCTAATCGCAGTTACTGTTCAAATATATTTGTAGGCTTATTTCCCCTTCTTAAATAATGGTACAGCCGAACAAGCTTCTCCAAACATAATAGTTTTAGCATAGGCTTGTAGTTTTACTGTAAAATCTACAAAAACAGCTTCGGGTATGGGGAATTTTCCACAACCTTTTACTATTACACTTTTATCTTGAAATTGGGTAAAATCAATGCTTGAAATGATATCGTTAAAAATGGCTTTTTCTAACTCTGCTTTATTTCCCATTACCACTTTTTTGGCAAAAGGTTCAATTTTAGAAGCAATTAACATAAAAGCCCACAAAGGCACTATGGCATCGGCAGAGCAAAATATTCCGACATATTTATCTTGATAAATCGACCAATCGTTTTGTTTCACAAAAGAACGTAACTCATTTTCTATCAAAACTAATCCTTCGTGCAACACCTCTTTTACATCAAAAAAAACGCGTTCTGCTTTAGGATAATAATCATCTAAACTCACCTGAACCAAGTTGCTATTTTCGACTCTATTTGTTATTTCATCCATCACCCAAAAATACGTTAAAATTTTTCTAAACAAGCTTATACTTTTATTCATTAAATTTGCAAGCAATTTTTAAACAACTAAAAATAGTGAACATGTCAGATACATTAACCGCAAAAAGCTTTGGAATAAAAAGCATTTTAGATGAATTAGGAATAAAAGAAAATAATTACGGTGCAAGTACCGGATTAAAACATGCCATTACTACTGGTAAAAAAATTGATTCCTACTCTCCTGTTGATGGAAAATTAATAGGTAGTGTAAATGCTGCCACTGTCGAAGATTACAAAAAAGTAATGGCAACTGCCGAAGAAGCTTTTAAAGTTTGGCGATTAATGCCTGCTCCTAAAAGAGGAGAAATTGTTCGTCAGATGGGTGATGAGTTAAGAAAAT
>Ga0156332_1784_pt1 | contig 11349 bp, 12 predicted proteins | sample RifCSPlowO2_12_FD_107980 | JGI IMG/M metagenome (GOLD analysis project Ga0156332, IMG submission 107980) | Bacteroidetes bacterium RIFCSPLOWO2_12_FULL_31_6
CTATCTCTTTTATCCTTTTTAACGGCAGCAATTTTATCTATTACATCCAAACCTTCTATTACTTCTCCAAAAATGGTGTAATCCATGTCTAAGTGAGGAGTTCCACCAATGGTTTCGTAAGTTTTGTATTGTTCTTCGGTATATTCAATTTTGGTTGCTCTTCGGGCATTTTTACCTTTTAGCATTTTATCCATTTCGGCTCTGGTAAATAACCTTCCATGCACAATGTAAAACTGACAGCTCGACGATTCTTTGTTCGGATTTACTTCATCGCTTTCTCTAGCGGCAGCCAATACTCCTTTTTTATGAATGAGTGTCGAATTAAATTCAGCAGGCAACGTATAACCTAACCCTCCTTCACCCAAAGCTACACCTTTTTCTGCATTTTTTGAGTCGGGATCACCACCTTGAATCATAAAATCTTTAATAACTCTATGAAACAATGTTCCATCTAAAGTCCCATCTTTTACCAATTTTAAAAAATTATCTCGGTGTTTAGGCGTTTCGTTATAGAGCTTAATTTTTATATCACCTAAGTTTGTTGAAATCAATACTAGTGCTTGTTTTTCTGCTTTTTGAGCGAAACTACTAAAAATACCAAAAAATAGAATTAGCAAAGAAGTTGTGTAAAAATTTTTATTCATAAACATATTCTTATTATATTTGTTAGTTGCAAAGCTAATAATTTATACGATTTATTACTTTGAAGACTAAAATTAAACAAAATGAAACAAAAAAATAATTTAAAATTGGTATTGTTAATGTTGGTTGGAGTGTTTGCTTTTTCTTGTGCTAAAGAGCGTTCTCCAAGTTTACACATTACGGTAATCGACGAACAAGGTGTTCCTGCGTCTGGTGCTACTGTTCACGCTTGGCCTGGTGATAATGCTCTTGGTGGAACTGTAAATGAAGCCGAAATGGACAAAACAGGTGTTACAGATCTTTCTGGAAAGGTAACATTCGATTTTAAATTTTCGGCTGTTTTAGATGTTGATGTGGTGTATTATAGAACTACACAAGTAGTTGGTTACGATTCCATATATGACCCTATTACAGGTCTTGCAACAGGTGCTACACAAATCCTAGTGGATGAAACCGACTCATTAAGCGGACACAAAGTGGTAAAAATTGAAAGTCTTAGACAAAAAAGTACCGACAATGATTATTCTGAAACAGTAACTTTAAAATAAAATTAAAGGCGTAAATAGTTAATTATTGCCTTTTTCATAAAAACATCTTGTTGCTCCCCTACGATTTCGTTGGGGAGTTTTTTTATGTTTTTAAAATGAGGCCACCCATCATCATCAAATCCTATTTTTTGGTAATAACCTAAAGGCAATAATACCGAACAAACACCAATGTGAATGACATCTATTTTTTGTTCTTTACGTAACGATTGATGGTTCATCCCCAATTCTTGTAACCCTATGATGTACAAAATGGTTTGAACATCTAAAACCTCATCAAATCGTTTTCTTACAAACAATTGCACTTTTACCCACTCCATATTTAAGTCCATTTCCATTTTGCAAAGATATGATAAGAAGGACTATCATTTTCAATAAAATCTATACTATACGTTAATGGTTTGTTTTACGCTTTAAAATGCTAAAGTAATTGCCATAATTGAGGATAGAATGGTTAGTATAAATAGTTTTTTTACGTTTTTTATTTTTTCTAAAATTTTAAACTGTTTTTAATTTAATTATTTACCCAACGTTGAACCGCAGCTACTGTATCCATTGGATTTGTATTAAAACAGATTTTTGTTTTAGGCGAGAATTCAAGAATAACATTGATTGCTTTTTCAAAAAATATAAAATTCGATTCAGGTTTTCTAATTCCCGCACCAATAAGTACACAATCAAAATGCCTTTTTTGTAATTGTTTTTTAATAACATCAATAGCTGTTTCGCCAAAATCAGTCCAGCACAAATGTGCATCATATCCAATTTCGTTAAGTTGAATTAATGAATTTTTAACCCCAGTTTCAACCTTTTCAGCTGTAAGTCCAGGCATTGCTGCAAATTCGGGTGTCGTAAAATCAATTAGTGATGGATCTATACCAACAATTAGCACTGTTTTTTTGTTTGCCATAATTTTTTAATTTTTAGATTATGGTACAAATCTATAGAATGGTGCTGTCTCAAAACATTGACTAAAGTCAAGAAATTTAAATACTTGTGATTTTTTTACGAATACGGCTTAATCTCTCAGGACTAATACCTAAATAAGATGCGATATAATGTTGTGGGACACGTTGAAATAGGTTGGGTTTTGCTTTTAGCAAGTTTAAGTATCTTACCTCTCCTGTTAGAGACTGTAGGTCTGCCATTTGCTGTTGTAGATTAATTACCCACTTTTGATAGCCTTTTATATGGGCTTCAGCCCACCATGGAAATTTAATAAATGCTTGTTCCCAATTATCTGCACTTATAGTTAGTAATTCGCACCCTTCAATTGCCTGAAAATTATATATTGATTTGGCTTTACTTCTTAATGCAGCTAAGTCTCCAATAAAATGTCTTTCCTCAGCAAAATAAACAATTAACTCTTCTCCTTTTTCGTTTACGATAAATTGTCGAAGGCAGCCACTTAAAACAAAAATGGAAAATTTTGGAATTTCATTCGATTTCAAAATAATTTCATTTCTTTTAAATTTCTTGAATTCCCATAATTCTAAAAATTTTTCAAACTGCCCTTCCGGTATAGTAACCCTTTTTTGAAGTTCTTCCAAAAATAGGGTTCTATCGTATTCTTTTATATCTCTCATTTGTCACATTTGTAAGTGTGGCATATTGCTTTTCAACGTTTTAGTGCTAAGCAACGGTTTGATTTAAAACCGCGACCTGCCGAAATGGTATTAACAAAGATAAATGTTTAATGGACTTTTGCAAAACGAAACTAATTGTATTTCGCGAAGCGACCGCTTTTGCATGCTTTGGTGTGTGCTTAAGCTTGTGCGGCTTGCAAATGTGCTTACACCTGTGCGATGGCTATTTTGTATTTAATGTCAACATTATTTCTCTAAAACTTGCTAGTCCTGCTTCTAAGTTTTCAATAATGTCTTCTGCTAAAACATCAGGGTCGGGCAAGTTATCAAGGTCTGCCAATGATTTATCTTTGAGCCAGGAGATGTCTAAACTTGTTTTATCTCTTGCAATAATTTCATCATAAGTAAACTTTCTCCAACGTCCTTCTGGATTGGTTTCAGGATGATAGGTTTCTTTTCGTTTGTTTCTGTTGTCGGGCTGGTAACACTCAATGAAATCTTTTAAAACATCAATGTTTAACGGATTTTTCTTTAAAGTGTGATGAATGTTAGTCCTGTAATCATACACCCAAACTTCTTTTGTCCAAGGGTTTTTACTTGCAGGTTTGTTGTCGAAGAAAACAACATTTGCTTTTACACCTTGAGCATAAAAGATTCCTGTTGGCAAACGAAGAATAGTATGCAGGTCGGTTGTTTCCAATAATTTTTTACGAACGGTTTCACCTGCACCACCTTCAAACAAAACATTGTCGGGCAATACAACGGCTGCCATTCCTGTTGTTTTGAGCATGGAACGAATGTGTTGCACAAAGTTCAATTGTTTGTTACTTGTAGTTGCCCAAAAGTCCTGACGGTTATAAGTCAAATCGTCTTTTTCTTGCTCACCTTCGTCATTGGTAAAAGTCTGCGAACTCTTTTTTCCAAATGGGGGATTTGCCAACACATAATCATAAGTTATTGGAGAAGCTGCAATCAACGCATCAGCAGGAGAAATAAAATTATCGCTTTCTATGTCGCCAATGTTGTGAAGAAATAAATTCATTAAAGCCAAACGCCTTGTTCCTGCTACAATTTCGTTTCCGAAAAATGTTTCCATTTTCAAAAACTTATTCTGCTCTTTGTTGAGTTTGTTGTTCTCAACAATGTAATCGTAAGCTGCTAAAAAGAAACCGCCTGTACCACAAGCAGGGTCGGCAATGGTAAGCATTGGTTTGGGTTGAATACATTCTACCATTGCACGTATTAAAGGGCGTGGTGTAAAGTATTGCCCTGCACCGCTTTTTACGTCTTGTGCATTTTGCTCCAACAGTCTTTCATAAATATCGCCTTTTACATCTGCACCCATTACCAACCATTGTTCGCTGTCAATCATATCAATGATTTTGGCAAGCATAGCAGGGTCTTGAATTTTGTTTTGACTCTTGGTGAAAATTTGTCCTAAGATTCCTTTAGCCGTACTTAACTCACGAAGCAAGGTGGCATAATGCAATTCCAGTTCTGCTCCTTTTTTGGTTGTCAAACTTTCCCAGTTAAATTCTTTAGGAATTGGAAGTTTCCTGTTGTGTGGTGGGTTGCTGTATTCATCTGCCATTTTTAAGAAAAGCAAATAGGTGAGTTGCTCTAAATAATCGCCATATCCTACACCTACATCACGCAGGGGATTACAGAAACTCCATACTTTGCTTACTATACTTGATGTGTTGTTGCTCATATTTTTATTTTTTCTTTTTAGCTTTTTGTTCGATGGTTTTTAAACTTTCTAAATAATTTTTTTCTACTTCGCTCAATGTTTTTGCTTGGTATTTTTTGTATTCATTGGTAGCTTTTTCAATCGCTTTATCGTGACTTATTGTGCCAGCACCTAGTAATAATTTTTCTCCGCTCATGGTTAAAATGCGGTCTAAATGTGTTGCCCAATCTTTCATAGTCATTGTTTCTTCTCGTTCGGCTTGTCGTTCGGCAAAATCTAAGTAACCTGAAACAATTTGTCCCAATGCTCGCAATTCTTTTTCGTTTAAGTAATTTTTGGCAATTACAACATCTTTTAACTGTGGTTGATTTCCTGTAAAGGTCATCAAGCCCATAAATTCTTTTTCGGCATCTGCACGGTTAAAAATTACTTCGGCTGCGGTTTGAGCGTGAACAGCATAGTGAATTTTGTTTTGTACTTTTTTAAAAAATTCAATGGAAACATCGGATTTGGGATCATAATCAATGCTGGTAGCGTAAATGTCTAAAACTTGACGATAAAATACTTTTTCGCTACTACGAATGTCGCGAATGCGTTGCAAAAGCTCTTTCCAATAACCACCGCCACCCAAATTTTTCAGGCGTTCATCGTCCATGGTAAAGCCTTTGATAATGTATTCCTTTAATCTTTCGGTTGCCCAAATACGAAATGCAGTTGCCTGTGTGCTGTTAACACGATAACCAACCGATATAATGGCATCAAGATTATAATATTTAACTTTTGTTTCCTGCGTTTTTCCTTTTATTGCACCATGTTGGGTGGTATGTTCCAAAATGGAACTAACCACTTCCTCCTTTAATTCTCCTGTTTCAAAAATATTTTTTAAATGTTTGCTAACTGCAGGTCGTTGCACCCCAAACAAGTCTGCTATTTTTTGTTGGGTAAGCCATATTGTTTCGTTTTGCAAATAAATTTCCACTTTCACCTTTCCATTTGGGGTAGTGTAAAGTAAAATTTCGTTTAAACCGCTTTCGGATGGATTATTTTTCTTTTTAATCATCTTACCTTGTTGCTGTTTCGTAATTTTTAATTTGTAAATCGTAATTAACCAACTTTCCCTCAAACGCCTGCTTTAAAATACTCTGCCTTAATGTTTCTGCTTGTAGCAAACTTTGGCTAATGGTTTCTTCTATTTTATCGCAAACCGTGAGTTTGCTTTCTAATTCTTCTACTATTTTGGCTTGTTCTTCAATTGATGGAAAAGCTATTGGTGTTTGTCTTATTGTACCCATTGACAAAGAAGGTTGTGCTACAGCTTTAACAGCGGACAACATCAAATTCTTACCAAAGATTGATTGATAAAATAACTCTAAATATTTGGAGTTAATGTTGAAATATGGTCTTGCCATTCCAATATTAGGTCCAAGAAAATATTTGTGATTGAAAGGCACCATTGCAACATTACCAGTACCAGCACCTACGAACACTATTATTAATTCGCCTCCAAACAACTGTGACCTTGTTAGCATTTTAATACTTTCAGTTTTAACCTTAGAAAATACAGTTTCTTTAAAGCCCAACTGACCAACATTCTCTGCTTTTAGTACTGGTAAATCTCCATTATCATCATACTTTACATAATCGGTATACTCAAAACCTGCAAGCTTCGTAACAAAACAAAGGGTTCCCATTTGTGACCAAATCCAGTTCTTAGGAATATTCCATTTTTTTTCATTTTGCTGTACATTTGGTTTATCAGGTATTGTTAATGCTTTGGGTTTACTTGGTTTCTTCCCCAGTTGCCCTGTACTAATCCAGTTTTTTAAATCATTTTCCCATTCTTTCAGCTGATTTTGGTAAAATGTTTCTTTACCCCTTTCTATTTGAATCAATAAATCATTGGCCGTTGGTAAATCAGTCTTAGATTCTCTCCAACTTTTCGTGAGTTTACCTTCAAACGCCCATTTCAACAAACTCTGCCTATACACTTTTAATTGCTGTTGTGCGGTTTGCAGTTGTTGTTTACCGTTGTCTAATTCACTGAGTAGTTCTTCTATTTTAGCTACGATGGCTTGCTGTTCGGGGAGTGGAGGGATAGGAATATTTTCAACTTCTAAAAATTGAAAATGTCTTGCATAACCCTTATCAGGAATTTTTACAGTATGAATTAGGTAGTAAAAAAACTTTGGGTCATAAATAGTATGTGGCTTTAAAACCTTTACTCCATCAGCTCCTGCAATGAATTTAAAGTTGATAAATTTTTTAACTTTTGTGTGGTCTCCAAAAATTATATAAGGTGGTTCAGTTGGAACGACCAATTTTTCATCATTAAAATATCCTCCTATCATTTCCTGCCCTTGGTCAACTACAGGAAATCTGCCTTCCTTTAAATAATCTTTTTGTTTTATTTTAATTCCATTCAAAGATATTTTATCACATACTTTCCCAAGTTGTTTTACTTGCCAATGTTTTGGTATATCTTTTATCTCACTCATGATAACAACTTTGGATTAAACCCAGAAAATAAGGTTTTAACATATTCCCAAACTAGTGAAGTGCTCTCACTTGTTATTAATCCAGAAAAAATCATTCCTGTAATATTTCCTAAAAACAACATTATCCAGTCTTTTTTAGAAATTTTTGATGACATTTCTTTTAAATGTTCTACATCATCTTTTATTTCAGAAACATCTATTTTAAGTGTTTCGAAATAGGTTAGCATATTGTCTAATGTTTCAGCTATTTTTTCCTGCTCAGTTGTTGTAAACATTTCTTCGTATGAATTAAAACCCATACTATCCATCGTATTTTTTATATCCTCAGTGTCTTCCCAAGGGTTGCCAATTTCAATATTCTCTTTTATAGCAAGAAACCATTTATCAAGATTTACAATTAAATTATCAAAACTTGAGAATTTGAACGCTACTCTTAGATTTCCATTAGAAGCTGGTGAATATTCGAAATTGTCAGCATTTGGTTTTGCCATTCTCTGAAATGCAAATACTGGAATAGCTTTGTAAGTGAGATGAAACTCCTCGTTTGATTTAGGCTCAAAAACAAAATCATTTGATTTAAAACCAGCTGCTTTTATTTTATCAACTACTTGTTTTTGCTTTATAGGTAACATTATAATTTTTGTTGTCATATTTTATGTTTCAATCAAATAACCAATTCGGGCATTTCGCTCCAAGTTTTACCTTCCAACAATCGTCCTGTTTTCTTTTTGTTAGTTCCACCCCATTGTTTAAAAAAGAAAGCTACATCTGCTTTATGGCATTGGGTTTTTATATCGGTTACCCACTCTTCTTTCATTGGGCGAGGTGTTCTACCACTTTCTCCTCCCACAATTACCCAATCAATACCCTTTAAATTCATATTCGGTAAAGCACCAATTAAAGGTTCGCAAGAAAGAAATTTTACTCGTGCATTGGTTTGTCTCAATAACTCAATACGGTTGGTTACTTTATTATTTTCTACTGATACACCCATCCAAATGTTATGGCTCCAATCTAACCAACCTTCACTATCGTAATACCGCAATACATCTGCTCGTTTGGTTAACACCTGAAATACATGTTGAGGATTGTCTTTCATAACCTTAAACACTTTTTGAATAAATTCAATAGGCACATCTTTATGAAACAAATCGCTCATAGAGTTTACAAAAACTACTCTAGGTTTTTTCCAAGTATAAGGAAGTTTTAGCTCTTCTTCATGTATAGTAATATCAAAATTATTAGCATATTTTTCTACACCCATTGCTTGCAATCTTCTCGACATTACTTCGGCATAGCAAAACTTACATCCTGCTGAAACCTTGTCGCAACCTGTGGTTGGGTTCCAAGTCATTTCTGTCCATTCAATACTTGATTGTGCCATATTATTTAAGGTTTTTGAATTATTTGTTTAGCAATTTTCATTGCATTTTTATTGTTTGAAGCGAATACAAAGTGAAAAATTGGAACTCCGTTTCTATTGTCAAGCCTTAATGGATTTTCTGTAACATTTTCCCAAATAGTTTTTAGGCGTTGGGCGTAGAGCTTTGCTATTTTTTCAATGGGTTCACTAACTTTGGTAACAATCTCTATCTCCTCTCCAAAAAGGTTTTTTGTTTTTGCTGATTTGTAAAAGATAGATTTAATTTCATCTATTTCCAAACCGAAAAAAGACTCTAATTTTTTATCGTATTTTAACTCTCCTTTCCTATCAAGCAGACGGTTAACAATAACCCCTGTAGGAATTAGAATCCATACGTCAGAACGAGAACCACGTAAAGACTCAATGGAACTCCAATCTATTTGCATTCCAAAAGGGTCAAGAAAAATCAAAGCCGCATACTTATTTGATTTAAGAGCTTTTGCTAGTTTCAATATTTCAGTATTAGCATCACCAGGTCTGAACACTAATGTCTTATCTCCAACGTCCAGTTTAGATTTAAGATTTTGTTCTAGTTTATTTAGTGAAGAATCACTTTTATCAACGAAGTAATAATAATTAAAAGTAAGATTATCCCTTAAGCTAAGTACCCTTTCTGCCGCACCTTTGTACGTTTTTTCTTCTTCTTCGCTTATGAGTAGTTGTTGATATACCTCAGACTTTTCGTCTTTGGATTTTGAGCCACTTCCCGCAAATCCATCAAAATAAATGGTTTCCCAGTGAGGAAATCTTTTCATAATGGTTAGGTACGACCAAACGTATTTTGAAAAAGCATTTAGCTTCTTTTCCGTCCAAGAGCCACCCCATTCGTTTTTGGGTTCATTTACTATGTTTTCATTCCAACTCATTATGCTGCTAGTACTTCATTTAATTCATTAATAATTTTTATTTCAGTCAAATAAAAATTTATCCATTTATTTGATATTGAGCATTAATTATATGGAGTACATTATCGTTGTACAAAGATTGATTGGCATAAGAAATAGTTTTTTCGTGTGCCAATTTGCCAATAATAATAGCAGGATGTATGTTGTAAGTTGCAGCACATTCTTCTACTTTTGAAGTGGTTAAATAACCAAGGTAAGGATTAAGGTAATTCAGAATTTCTTCGTGTTTTAATTTATTAGAAGCCCATTCGTTTGCTTCATTTTCTAAACCATTCAATTCTCCGTCTCTAAGGTTATCTAACACAAAAGTTAACTCCTTATTTAAATGAAGCAATACATGAGCAATTTCGTGTGCCACAGTAAACCAAAAATTATCTATTCGTTTAAAACGACCCGTGTAAACAATAACAGGTGTTTTATCTAAAAAAAATGCTGCACCATCTAGGTAGGTTTTTTGCAAGTGTGGGAGTACAAAAAAGATAACTCCAGCATTTGCAAGTTCTTTAATAAAAAGATTTATGCCGTTTTCTATTACGGTATAGGTATAAATGTTGTCGTATAGGTTTTCTAATTTCTTTTTATCGTAAGCGTTTACTTTAATTTTTGTTGCTTCAATGGTTGCCTTTCGATACCAAGTAATAGCATAAGAAGCGTTAAACTGATTGTAAGCTTCCGATTTTCGGGGTAAGTATGGTAAATAATTTTCGTCAATAATGGAAAAATCAAGTTTTGTCCAATTCCAAAACTGAAGGACTTGCTGTTTTAATTCTTTTGCAGAACCGAAAGGTTTTAACCATCCTTTGGTAAGCATATCTTTAACAGGCATTCGTTCATAGATAAGTCCTTTTAGGTCAGCTTCTATCTCTTTTTCCGTTCTTTCGTGTGAAAGCCAAAGTCGGTAATTTGCATCCAAGTTGAGCCAATATTGTGGCGAAGTTTCAAATACTTCTGCTAATATTTTAGCTGTATCGAGTGTTATGGGTTGTTTATCTTGAAGTATTCTATTAACGTGTTTAATAGTCATTCCAATTACTTCCGAAAGGTCTTCTTGAGTCCAACTTCTATATTCCATTTGTTCTTTAATGAAATAACCTGGTCCAAATTTTCTTGCTGGTCTTAATTTAACTACTTGTTCCATAATGTTCAGTTTTTTTAAGCGTAATGATTTGAAATTTCAGTAATAATGAAATCGCCTATAGTCTTTTCATTATTTTTCCACTCAATATCCATTTCCAGTCGATATTTTATTTTTAATCTCATAGAATAACTGTTTTCTGAGCCTTGCATTTTCTCAAAATTCAATCCTTTATCATTCCATAAATCATAAATAGTATTTGCTGCTTCAATTTGCTGTATTCTGGCAAAGAATTTATCAATAATATCATTAGGGAGCCTGTATTTTTTAGATTTACCAGTAGTGTATAATTTTTCTAAATCTTTATTATCGAATGTAAATTCCATCTAAATTCTTTTGCAAATGTAATAAATATTTTTTTAAAGTAAAAATAAAATTTATACATTTAGGTTAAAATAGATTATTTGTTTTAACCTAAATGTATAAATTGCATAGTGATTATGCAGCCAACGCCTCATTTAATTCGTTAATAATTTCTTCGTAATCATTTTTAAACAGTGAGTAGAATTTACCCAAACCACCAGCGGCATTAAATGGGTTTAAATCAAAGTCCTCTTTGTCTATATGAAAACTATTTACCACATAATCTTTAATCATTCGCAGCCATTGCATTTGTTCTTCGTTAAACTTGGTGGCACCAGCTTGTTTTTTAAACACACAATCTTGGAAATTTTTGTCCACCGTTTTATCATAGCTCGTCAATGTGGTATCTATTCCGCTTATTTTACGAATCAGTGAAACTATGGCAGTCAATTCATTTCTTGGTGAGCCGTTGCATTGTTCCAGTGCTTCATAAGCCCTCCAAACATTCATTGGTGCAAGTGTTGGTTTGTCGTTTTGCAGTTTTTCCAACACTTCTTTAATCATGGTATAGGTCAATTCTCGTCTGCGATAGGGTTGGTTGTAAAAAATCTGCAATGCCATCAAT